>Ga0228711_1003150_pt1 | contig 25664 bp, 19 predicted proteins | sample MedpolnodulmetaG_2_FD_177996 | JGI IMG/M metagenome (GOLD analysis project Ga0228711, IMG submission 177996) | Root nodule microbial communities from Medicago polymorpha collected in Santa Monica, California, United States - brown nodules | ecosystem: Host-associated > Plants > Roots > Nodule... | reverse complement strand
ATAATATGATGCGTAATATTTGATATGTTGATTTAGAATATTTCATATCATATTTTAATTATATTGTGATATTTTTTATTATTTATTATCTTTTTGTTGTGAAAGTGCGGGTAATGGGTTCGGGTACGGGCATTTAGATACCCATAGGGTATGGGGACGGGCACCAAACTTATTGCCCACGAGGGTATGGGCTCGGGTATGGGGATTTTTTCAAAACGCGGGTACGGGGATGGGCACTATGGTACCCTACCCAATGGGTACCCATTGCCATCCCTAATCACATTAGTACGTCTATCTTCAAATAAAAGTAAGGGTGTTCAAAACCGAACCAATCCAATAGAAAAATGGCAAATCGAACCAATCCAAACCGAAACCGCAAAAAACCGCAGTTAGTTTGGATGTATTCGGATCACTTTTTTACTCAACTGCATGGTTTGGTTCGGTTTGCGGTTTTTATTTTACCAACCGAACCAAATCAAACCAAACCGCAACATAAGAAAAACATTAACTAAATCTATGTCACCTAAACCAATACTCATATAAACATAATGGAAACTTTTATACAATGACATATTTTTCTCTTGTTAAGATTCTTCTTTACTTTTTATTTCAAAAATGTATTTATGTGATACTTAAAATTTTAGAGAATGATAAAATCTCAGTCTTTTACATTTCTTACCTAATAGAAATACTTTTTGTCTACATTTTTAATTTGGTATATGTTTTTTGGTGAAAATAAAGTTGTAATGTTGGATGCAATTAAAAACATTGTCGAAAACATTGTTGAAAATATGTTATGTTTTAGTTTCTTAACTCGATTTTAATGTTGACAAAAAAAACCGTATCAACCGATCCAACCCAAACCGCATTGGTTTCATTTGGATTTTATTTTAAAAGTCAACCAAACCAAACCAAACCGCATGCTTTTTTATCTTGCGGTTCGGATGATTTTTCACCACAAAATCGAACCAAACCGCACCGCAAACACCCCTAAATAAAAGGATTAATGTGAACATGATTATCAATTTCAAATATCATTTTGAAAATTAAATTATTCAATCACCTAACATTTTTATGATTAGATTGGTGGTGATTTGCTCTAAATAACAATTATTTCCCTCTAGAATAAAATGTGATAACAAGGCCAAAACTTACCTTTGAAAACTGCTTTCTATCATTCATGGAATTGGATAATGTTGGCATTAATCCATGAGCACTGTAACTGAAAGCAAAAATGCTCATTGCAGTTGACAATCCTCCAAAATTTACTAACTTCCCTCTTTCATGAAACCCTACACCATCAAATTCTCCCACCCACACAATACAACCAGCTAAAATGAAAGAAGCCATTATCCCACAAACAGCTATATAGGCCAAAGCTCCTAAACTTCTCAACCAAGTTGATGGTAATATTATCAAAGCAGTGATTAACACAAAACCTGTTTTACTTCCAATTCTAAGCCCAAACAATGTGAAACTCATGTTTGGAAACAACTTCTCCAAATTATCACCTTCTAATATAAGAAGCTCCACAGCAATTAAAAAAAGCGCTACATATATAAAACTTGCTATTACAACTCTTCCTTTATATCCAAAAGCAACCTCACCTATATCAGCATAGGATTTGATTAATGGTTGTTGATTCATACACCTTTCTAGAAGTAAAGCTGTGTACCAACATATCATGGCAAATATAATTAGTAGCATAATACTTAGCCACCCTCCTTGAGAAACTGCATATGGCATTGAGAGTATTCCAATACCTAAAAAAGTATACATGAACTTTTTTAGAATATTATACAACATAATCATATATAGAAGAAGAACTTTATTTTTAGGGAAGAATAGTTGGACGACAAGTTTGAGAAGCTCTCCACTTTGAAGGTATAGTGTTTTAAAAACTAAACTGAACCAGCTGATTCAATCAATTAAACCTATATATCGATTATTTGAGCTGTTGAACAACGGTTTAACCTTGGTTTGAACGGTGTAAACCAGTTGAACCATGAATCAGATGTCTAGTAGTTTAACATTCGGGCCAGTTCTTAAAACACTGCTTTGAATTCTAAGGTAGCCATCATTGAACAACCGAAAAATGGGGGAAAGGGAAAAACTTGATAAATTAGCTTTATATTGTAATTTTACAAAGAGTATTTGAATTAGAATGAGAGCTAAGAAAAGGCATGTACATATGCAATTTTGCACTAACAATATTATATTTGAAGAATCCTTATGTTTATGATAATCTGCCAAATTTTCAAAGAAATATTTTACTACACTAGCATGCATTGCATAAATAGTTTGTTATTAAAAAATACCACTTGTTCCATATTTCTAATGTGTGATGCATGTGACTTTTTTTCATTTTTTTGTATGTCTTATGACTTAGTTTTTGCTACAAGAGTTTGAGAGAGAGAGAATGTGAACCTGCCAGGGCGTTGAGTCCATTGAAACAAGTTTTAGAAAAAGAAGTTCCTTCATTGTGCTGCTCTGAATTCGAAACCTCGAGCTGGCTTTCTGTGTCCATATTCTCTCAAGTTTGTTAGGCAATATGGAAATCATTGTTGCCTCTACATCTATATAAATTTGTAAGGGAAACACGAAATTATAGCGTATCAGAAAAGAAACAGAAGAAATCAATGTGTAGACTTCATGATAGCAGCATAGGACCATTAGAATTAAAATGGTAGATGGAGAAACTTAAACGTGGATCAACTGTCTTGCTGGTTGCAGTTGATGCATTGTGCAGGGGATATAAATACTTTGTCTAAGGTGGTCACCCTTAATTGACTATTTGTCTACACATTAAGGGTCTTCTTTATCCTTCAAATTTTCTATTCCCACTCTTTTTTAAATTTTTACGTGCATCTTTCTATATAACAAGGGTCTTCTGTATTCTTCAATTTTTAATTGCATCTTTCTATATATGTATGTATGTATGTACGTATATAAAGTAGAAGAGATTTGATATGTTAGGTAGATGGAGAGACAAACAGTTGAAGAGCGTTGAGAAACATGCTGTGTTCTTCATCAAACTAGCTTTCTCTTGACTTTTATCATATGTATGATGAGTGGTGAACTTTTTACTAGCTAATCTTAGCAAGATCAGGGAGAACTTCCTTTTCTTTAATTTCTATCAAATTGATTTAGATTTTGATGGAAATCTAGATTCAAACAGGTATTAGACACTATCATAACAGATGAAATCAAATGCTGATTTGTTTTCTATCGTTGATTCAAAGACATAAGCTTAGCCATTTATTTCACAAATTATTTGATACTCCGACAATGTATATCTTCTTGGCCTCTCTGTGACGTTGTGCTGAATTTGTGTTTACAGGTGTAAGAGCCTTTGAGTGAATCTCTTTGTCTCTCATAAATTGTCTATATTTTTATATGTTCCTGCATTTTATACATATCATATGCTGATGCGTTTTTTGTTTATGTTTCTCCGTTGCATAACCGAAATATGGTGCAGCATAAATTCATTTCTGGTTTGTAATTGTGTTTCTGCTGCTTAGAGCATATCAGTTGATTTTACTACGGAGTGTGAGTACTTGTTATTGTGTTATTGCCACCTTGCTGATTTTTTCAGTTTTTTTTGTTTCGCAGTTCTGTTTTGCGTGTGTTTCTGTCTACTATTGTTTATTCTTAAGTTAATATGATCCCACAAAAAAAGGCACATGCACAAAACTTGGTGTTTTGTATGGTACCTATACAAAGGAAGGGTGAAATCTCAAATAGGTTGCAAACAAGAGACCCACCTATGAATCATTTGAAGCAACACAAATTTAAAAAAGCATGGGAAACAATAGAAAAGGCGAAGGAGGGAGGACATGAACAAAACTAAAGCAAAGTTCAATGAATTCTGAAATTAAAAAAGACCATACTGATTACGGAAAAACTCTTCCCTAACAAAAATGGGTATTAAATCCCACAAAGTCTTCCCGATAATGATTAGGATTAGCAATTTGTGCAGCAGCCACATCTGTTCTAAAGACGCTTTATGTTGCCAAACTGATGAGATAATTGATAGTATTTCTGATAATTGACATGTTTCCGTTCTTGAATTTGTTGCATTTCAACTTGAGGTTGTTTTTCTTCACGGTGTTGCACTCTAACTTGATTCTTAGTACCTGCTACATCATAAGGCTTCTTTTGGGCTAGCTGTTGCTCTTTAACTTGATTCTTAGAGACTGCTTTTCTAGCGCGTTTCTTTTCTTTGGAAGAAGACTCTGAATCTGATGCGATGGAAACACTATTTTCCTTCTGGTTTTCTTGTTCTAGCACAAGAATGCGCTTTTTAATCTCACCAACTAGATTGTGGTGATACTCTAGGTTGCAATCTGAAATGCACCGTAGAATATCCCTCAGACTAGCAATTTCTGCATCTCTGGCCTTAACCTGAATTCATATTTAATATATTATTGGCATGCAACTATATGACTACTAAAAATGTAATGAGATAGAATTTGAATAGGAAAAAATAGAACCTTTGGTTCACGGTGTTTTTCTCTGCGAACAATTTCATAGGAAATCTCTTTTGCTTTCTGCATCTCTAGTTGCAGCATGATGATACTAACTAGTCTATACTTGTCAACCAAATTATATGCAGAAATGAATCTAACAGCGCCAATATGCCGCATATTCTTTATAAGATTATCCACAAAATCTGTGGGACAAAATAAATTTACTTTATTAAATCAAACAAGAAAAGTTCCTCCAGTTATCACTTCGGAAGAATCAACAGAAGAATTGGAACATGCTATGCCAAACTTATTCAAGACAAAAGGATACAACCAGCAAACAAGTTTTAGTAAGAAAAGGGATCGTCTAAATCATTTATAAAACATGCATGTACAAATACATTTCAAAAACAGAATATCTAAAAAAAAAGTCTGATAACCGAAAAAGAACATCTTTAACAAACATACCAGATATTTTGTCCACGAAACCAAGGGTCCGAAACAGCTCTACAGCTTCCTTGTGATGAGCAACAACCTCAAAAAGCTTCAAAACTTCATCTTCGTTAAAATTAGAATGAGGAAACAATTCATAACTAGACAAAACCAGCAGAAAACCCATAACCACCAAAGAATCTTCAGTACATCCTCTCACGGTCTCTTTCAACTCAAGTGCTAGCTTCATTGCCTCATATTTTACGTCTGGATCAATATGTGGTGAGATTCTCGTCAGCTGTTCTAACAGAAATATTTGACTCTTCTCAATAACTATGCCTTCCTCCCGTCGAATTATAGTATTCCGAATTATATCTAGAACAAGTTGTGCCGGATTTGGTGCCATTTGGAGATTAACTAAAATGCCATTGTGATTCAATCCAGGCCCATTTGAGAGCAACTGGAAATTTCCACCATCATTGGTGGTGAGACTTGTTTGATTACCTGTGCAAAAATAAAATTGAATATTTAGCTAGAATGTATTTAAGATCTGAATGTATTAAGCAATGGAAAGCTTCCTAATATGCATTGGCTACCGAAGGAGAACTGCTCGATATTTAGAAGCAATCACAATAATGCAATAGCTGAATCAGATATTATATATAAAGATTAATGAGAGAATAAGGTATGAATACAAAACAAATATCAGACTTTAAACAAAACAATGTAGTACATGGAAGAGGTAGAATAAATGCAGGTTTAAGTTCTAACAAGATGCTTAGTTTCAATACTTTTTCCATATTATTGCGTCATTCAGTTGATTCAGATGAATAAGTGTCATTGACATTAAATACTTACATAGGTTGGCTCGTACTTGATAAAAAATTTCTTTGGACTCGAGATCCTTCACTTGATTTTCAACCTTTTCTCGAAGCCTTTTCTCTTTTTCATCAACCTCATAGTGTCTTTCTTTGATCAACCCTGTTAGACTTAGACAATCAAATTCTCTCTGCTTAGCATTCAACTCTTGTTGAATAGATTGCAAGCGTTGTTCGTTTTCATCAACCAACTTTGTTAGAGAATCAAACTCTCTCGGCATCGCATTCAACTCTTGTTGATAGATTGCAAGCGTTGTTCTTTGCTTTCTAAAGGTTTCTTTCTTTCTTTCTTTCTTTCTTTCTTTCTTCTTTGCTTGCGAGTGTAGTTTGACACAGACTGTACAGTGAGATATATTTATAGTGAGAGTCTCTAGGAGTCTAGGGTTTCTGTCTAAACACCTATAAATTAGAATCAAATCTCACAAATTCCAAATACTTTTCTAGATCCAGCATGAAACTATATTTATTTATTTTATTATTATTTACTTACTGCTTCTTATTTTATTTCCAAATCTTATAGAAATAAAATCATATTTTATTTATAGTTACCAATCAATATTTGATGAAAATATCAATTTATTGTATAATTATTCATGCTATTAATTCATATTTATCTTTCAAAAAAAGAAGTACTATTCATATTAAAAAATATTATGTGATTAATTTCTCTGTGTCGACGGTGTTAAACATTTTTACACAAGCACCTAATCAAACCATGATAAATAATATTTGTAGCGATATTTTAAGAATTAATTTAAAAATGTGATAGTATAGAGTAATTTGATTGGATGCATGTGTAAGAATACTTTACAGTTTAAACTCTTGTTTACCGGTGTTTTTTGTAATTTGATTGACTTCAGCAAGAAAATATCCCTCAAGATCTCTGATGTAAGAGTTGAGCAAGAAAACTCAAAGGTAGTTTGATGACTACTCATCATGTGATGTTTTTAGCTATGTTTTGGAGTCTGTTTCTATACATTTGAAGACAATAAAAACATTTTAGAGTGATTTGTTATTGGTTTTTGAAAGTTTTTTGATGTTTTGATTGGAGTTGTTGTAATTTTAGTTCTCTTCTTACCAGACAACTTCATAGATGTTTTGAATCTTTTATGGTTAAACTATGTAATTCGGCAAAGAAAGACACCTCATGAAAGTTACGGGAGCTAAAGAATCAAGAACAACAAATGTTTTGATGATAAGACAAGTTGGGAAAATTCTCTCCTAACTCCCAAGAGCATGTCAAGGAAGAAAAAAACCACTTAAAGAATGAAGAAAAATTAAAAAAAATTGTTATGCCTCATGCGTTAGGGACGGCCCTAGGGCATAGGTCTTGAGTGTGACGGCCTAGGGCCCATGCTGGTTGGGGGCCCAAAAAAAATTAAGGTGGGATTATATATTAATATGTTGGAACAAAATGTGTTTAACATTACCCTTTGAGTTTTGATGATAACAAGGTGTTAAAAAATGTCAATTGGATATGCTAATATTTGTTCAAGTGTGCAGGACCATAGACAAAAATTTGAGTGTCAAAAAGGAATTTTAAGAGTGCATTTCTCAATGGAGTGATATATGAAGAAGTGTATGTCAAGCAACCTCTAGGTTTTGAGGATCTGAAGCATCCTGACCATGTGTATAAACTCAAGAAATCACTTTATGGTCTGAAACAAGCTCACAGAGCTTGGTATGATAGACTAAGTAATTTATTGATTGAAAATGATTTTAAAAGAGGTCAAATGGACACAACACTCTTTAGAAGGACTCTTGAGAAAGACCTTCTTGTTGTGCAAATCAATGTTGATGATATAATATTTGGTTCTACTAATGCATCTCTTTGTAAAGAATTATCTAAGTTAATGCAGGATGAATTTGAAATGAGCATGATGGGAGAATTGAAGTTCTTCCTTGGAATTCAAATCAATCCATGCAAAGATGAAGTGTATGTTCATCAAACAAAGTATACTAAGGAGCTTCTGGAGAAGTTCAAGCTTGAAGATTGTAAAGTGATGAACACACCAATGCATCTAACCTACACCTTAAGCAAAGAAGATACAGGATCAAAGGTTGATCAGAAGGTGTATAGAGGTATGATTGGTTCTTTGTTACATCTCACTGCATCTAGGTCAGATATTTTACTCGGTCTGTATGCTTGTGTGCAAGATTCAAGTCAGATCCTAGAGAATCTCATTTAACTGTTGTTAAGAGAATCTTCAGGTATTTGAAAGGAACAACAAATCTTGGACTCCTTTACAGGAAATCCCCATATTATAAGTTGGTTGGATTTTGTGATGTTGATTATGCTAGTGACAGGATTGAAAGAAATCAATCAGTGGAAACTGTCAGTTTCTTGGTGAGAATCGATATCCTGGGCTAGCAAAAGATAAGCAACTATTGTTATGTCTACAGCAGAAGCAGAATACATCTCATTTGCAAGCTATTGTACACAACTACTTTGGATGAAACATCAATTAGAGGATTATCAAATTAATGCTAACAGTATTCCCATCTTTTGTGATAATACTGCCGCTATTTGTTTGTCTAAGAATCCAATTATACATTCTAGAGCCAAGCATATTGAAATCAAACACCACTTTATTAGAGACTATGTTCAAAAAGGAATTTTAGATATACAATTCATTGATACTGAACATCAATGGGCTGATATATTTACTAAGCCTTAAACTGTTGAAAGATTTGATTTTATAAAGAAAAATTTGAACATGCACTTTGTGTCTGATTAAATATTTGCTTCTGAATAGGAATTTAGGTTCTGAAGTTACTTTTTAGTAACACTTGTCCCACTAACATGGCAGTTACTTTGAGAAAATCTAACGTGGCTTATGTGTATTGACTTATAACTGTAAAGGGCAATGATCAATTTATGCCTTCAAGACCAGAACAAACCGCACAGTCTGTGCCCCCACACGCACGGCCGTGCGCGATCCCCGGAGCCCTTTTCTGCTTTTGCTCACGTCCATCAGGCACGGCCGTGCACCTTGTATGCACGACCGTGCGCGGCTCCAGACCTCTTGTTTAGTGATATTTTCTTGAATTAAAGCCCATGGGTTGCCTTGTGGAACTTTCTAGTGCCTTTTCTAGGGTTTTTGGCTGCTTTTTAGGTTATAAATAGAGGAGTTAGCAGACTTGTATCTACATCTTTTGTTCTTGGGAATTTTCAGTGACAACTATTTCTTTGAATAAAAGTTCTTATTTTCTTGTTCTTTAAAATTATGCACTTTTATTTCCAGCTATTTACATTCATGTTCTTCTCCTTCTCTTTAATCTCTTTGTCTACAATGAACTTGAGTAGATTTCTTTGTCTTGGGATTGTTGGATGAGTCTAATGACCTAATCCTATCAAACCAAGCCTAGAGCCCTAATTTTATGTAAATCTATTTTTCTAATCTAATCTCACCGTTCTTAATTCTAATTTCAAATACTAATCAAAGTATTGAAAGAAGAAGGTTAGTGTTGGACATGTGAGATTAGACAAGGGTTACGAAACATGACAATACACTAGTAAACCTTGAGACCTTAAAGTTTCGTTCTTAATGGGTTTCAATAACGATCAACCATGAGAATAGGCGTGATTGTTATTGAAACACACTCATTGATTTCGAGGGGAACCTTGATATGCTTTAGAGAAACCGGTCTTTCGAAATAGATCTAACATAAGATTTAGTTATAGGTTTGGATTGTGAAAGATTTTTCATTATGATGAACCAATAATCCCGATGCGCTTTTTATTATTAATTTTATATCAATCAAGATACAAACTTTTAAACCTTTAATCTTTCAGCTAATCACCATTAAAAAGAGAATCATAATTACAACAACTCCCTGTTGGAACGATAATTTTACTACTCTGATAAAACCGTGCACTTGCGGATTTTACACATCAATATCTGCCCGTGAAGTGAAATGATACAATTTCATGGTAAATTTAGTATGATACACTTTGTCTATCTTGAAATTGTGCCTAATAGTGCATTAACTTGAAAGCTAAGTTTGTAATTTATCTTTTGAATTGCATGCTTAGTGGATAAATCTCTTAGTTTAGTTTTGTGATCCTTGTGCTCGACTTTTTCCTTGCTATTCCCAGTTAAAAAAAATCCAATTTTTTATTTGACATTTTTTTTATTAAATCCTTGTTGTTTCTTTTTATTTAGTGCAAAACTCTTTCATGTATTGCATTAACCTTTTTCGACAAATAAAAGAACATTGCTTAAAAAAATTAATGTAAATATCTCGTATTTCATTCTCCTACAACTAATAACCGGGAAAATAAATACTCGCCCTGTTTTAAAATACATGTCAGAGTTCTAAAATGTGCATTATTTATCTAACCTACTTTGACCATTATTTTTATCTAACCTACAAATGTTAGCATGTAAAATGTTGTTCAATTTATCTAAATGATATTTTCAAAAAATACAAATTTATTATTTTCTATTAAAGATAACCAAAGATATTAATAATCAAAATTGCGTATTGACATGTGTAAAGTTGTTGACGACGACGCGTATTTAGAAGCGGAGGGAGTACAATGTTAAAGCTCCATCAAAGAAGAGGAAAACAAATATGAAAAAAAATGAAGAAGTCAATAATGATAGTTTGATGAGAATCAATGGACATGAAAAAAAGTGTACCTACATTCAAAATAATCTTGTTGTATAAGGAAACTTTTTTAATCGGAATATATGAAAACTTCATTATATCATCAAACTACTCCCTCCGTTCTAAATTATGTGGTATTATATCTATTTCACACACACACACACACACACACATATATATATATATATTAAAAAATGTAATTAACGTTGTATGGAAAAGAGTAATTATGAGTTATTTTACAAAAATATGCTTCATTGATAGTATGAAAAACGTAAATTAAAATAATTGGAAAAAGATAAAGTAATAGATATTTTCTTGTGATGACCACAGGAAAATATCTTGGGTGGATTGAAACACTGTTTGTCGTGGTAAAGAGGTTGGTGGTTTGGGGGTAAGGAGAATTAGGGAGTTTAATATAGCTTTGTTAGGGAAATGGTGTTGGAGGTTGTTGGAGGATAATGTTAGTATGTGGTTTAGGGTATTGGCTGCGAGGTATGGGTTGGAGGGAGGTCGGTTGTTGGGAGGAGGTCACGAGGCTTCGATGTGGTGGTGTGATATCTACGCAATATGTAGGGAGGAGTGGTTCACCAACCACGTGAGTAGGTCGGTAGGTAATGGGGAGAACACTCTCTTTTGGTACGACGTTTGGTGTGGGGGAGAGGAGTTTAGGGTCAGGTTCAATAGATTATATGATTTATCGTCGTTTAAGGGGAGTTTGGTGTCTGATATGTGTTATTTAGGATGGATGGTGGACGGTGAGGCGTGGCAATGGAGGCGGAGGTTGTTTGTGTGGGAGGAAGGGATGTTGGGGGGATCTAATATTACTGCTTCAGAATGTGAATTTACAGGTTGATAAAGTTGATAGATGGCTTTGGACGTTAGAATCATCAAATGCTTTCACTGGTCGAAGTGCCTACAAATATCTTACTCTTCAACCTCCTTAAGTGTCTTCGGTGGATGCCTACTTCTTGTGGCATAAAGACGTTCCGTTGAAGGTTGTGCTCTTTGCGTGGCACTTGTTTCGAGACAGATTGCCCACAAAAGATAACTTGTTCTGTCGTGGTGTTATTGACCAAGCATACAGGCTTTGCGTGTCTGATTGTGGCTCATTGGAATCCTCAAATCACTTATTTTTACATTGTAATTTTTTTAGCTTTGTATGGCACTTCATTCATAGGTGGTTAGGCTTGTCAGTGGTTGCCCCTTTTCAGGTGTCGGATCATTTTAATCAGTTTAGCTATAGTGGTGGTACCACAAAGGTGCACCTCTCTATTCTTCAGGTTATTTTGTTTGCTGTAGTATAGTAGTAACAACTAAATTTAATGCTTGAGGTTAACTTGTTGTGTTCGATTGACTGATGTGATTAGGAGGGAAAATAAGTTTGTCATTAGGGTTAAGCAATTGTTTGACCTTACAAGCTTTTAGAGTAAGTATGATGATTAGAAATTAGAAATTACTCAACAAATCTCAATTTGTGCCAGCTTCTCAAACAACTTGTTCAACTTTCGAATTTTACGATCCTCCAAGGCCATCGCAATTTCCGTCTTCCCAAAACCAGAACCGAAATTGCTGCTACCGGAAACCATACTTGATCGTCTTAGGGGAACCAAAAGTCATGGTTGTCCACTCTAATTGCTATACAGTTTTGCTCAACACAAAGCTTTAGGATGATATTCATGGTGGGAGCGTGTTCTGTGTGATAATGTTCTCATAGTTACATAGACTTTTTTTTTGTTTTTGAAAGGATATAAACCACTATGTATAGATGCAATATAAAGTATCCCTAACTGCTATTACATTTACGATGCATTGAAATTAGCACATAGAGTCGTGTGCTTAGTTTATATTTGGTAGACAATTATTTACAAAAATGTCACTAAAGTCGAGAGGAATGCTAACAACACTCTTTTTTGAACACTCTCTCTAACACTCACTCTTTTATTTGACGAAATTCATGCATGTCCCACCACTTTGTGTTGGTTCTATTTCCAAAGTATACATTCATAATGATTTAAACCAATAAAAAAGTGAGTGTTAGAGAAAGTGTTCAAAAGTGAGTGTTACTAGCATTTCTCCTAAAGTTAATGCTAACTTGGGAGGGAAAATTCAAATTCAAATTCAAATCAAATATAGTAACAACTGAATTTAATGCTTGAGGTTAGGTTGTTGTGTACAATTGACTGATATGATTAGGATGGAAAATAAGCTTGTGATTAGGGTTAAGCAATTGTTTGACCTTGCAAGCTTCTAAAGTAAGTATGAAATATGATATGATGGGTTCAAATAAAATGAATAATGCGAAAAAGAAGACAAGAAGAAAATGGGAAGTTGTCTTCTACGTGGGTCCCGAACCCGACCAAAGCAGAACGGGTCGTTTACGCGGCAACTAACAACAACAGCGTCAAACGTATACAAACCTCTCGAAAATACCTATAATATCCTTTTCCACGTTGTTCCCAAATTCCACCACCGAACAGAACACCAACGTTAACCTTTCTTTCCTATATATACGCCGAATCAAATTCTCTCTCTCTCTCTCTCTCTTCCCTTCTTTCTCGCTCTATAAACCCTTCTTGTCTCTTCCCTTTTTCTTCGGTGAGTTTGTCTCAGTTTCCTTCATTTTCTCGAGATCGTGAATTCCACACGATCTCGAGAAAATTTCACCTTCTTCTTTTTTCTAATTTCTAATTATTTTTTTGATTTTTAGATTGAATTTTAATTGAATCAATGAGCGATCACGTGGTGTTGTTTGTGATCGATTAATGCGACCGATGCCGGTTGAGCCGTTGGCTCAACATCCGGCTCAGCCTGCTCCTGAACCGATGCCGCCGGTGATTCATTCACCGGCGGGGCCTTCGGGTTCATCTTCAGCGACAGATGACGATGTCGGTGAGGATGAGCCGCTGTTGCAGCAGATGGAGATGGCTGAGTGTAGGATTTGTCAGGAGGAGGATGGTATTGATAATCTGGAGAATCCTTGCGCCTGTAGCGGTAGTCTTAAGGTACATTTCTGTTTTTTTTATTCAGTGTACTTACAATTACAAGTGTCTGTCCGACACCGGGACACGCCTAATTCAATGAGTGTCTAGGAAATGAGGCATGAATGTGGAAAGGGATGAAAAGAAAATGAAAATATGATAAATTTGATTCTGTTATGCTTTGATGGAACTATATTTATGATGTTTTCTGTTTCATGTGTAAAACAATTTTAACGAACAGGATCATTGATGTTAGAGCGTTATTATTGGTGATATTGCAACACAATCAATAATTAGAAGAGTTCTTGTTTGGATTGACTTGTTTTTGAGCTTATACAAAAGAACTTATGCAAATAAACAAGCTTTTATATATTATTCATAAGCTTGTCGAGATAGTTTATGAAAAAACAGTTTATGAAGATACAATTTTCGTTAGTGAGAACTTATAAATTAAAATAAAAGCTTATTTATTTGCATAAGCTATTTTTCATACACTAAAAAAAACGTCAATCCAAACGGGTCCTATGTATATAAAAAATTATAATTTGCTTACAAGGTCTTCTCTCTAGGCTTAGCAAGATTAATGAAGAATGTGTGCGAAATTTCCACACATGCATTCAATCAAATTTCACCACATAGATAATTGTGGAGATATTTTTACAACTAACATAGCAAACTGATATATTGATACATGTGATTCGATGTATGTGTAAAACTATTTTACATTAACAATGTATATCAATTAAATCATTGCATAAAATATAGCTAGAATTCAACATTAAACCAATCTTTTGACACTTACATAACTGTATTGATATAAGTTTTGAATCAAACTGTTTATTTAAACACTATCTTAGTAACCGGGAACAATGCTTTTGTGTATGGGACATTGGTGTCCTCTCTATTTATGTCCTCCTAATTTACGAATTGCTGGATTTTTTGAACAGTATGCTCATAGAAAGTGCGTCCAACGCTGGTGCAACGAAAAAGGAGACACAACTTGTGAAATTTGTCATAAGGTATTTTTTTTACATGTAATTTTCATATATGTCGTAACATTGTATGGTTTTGTTTATAGGTAGGTATTAGTAATACTCACACCTTCCATTTTAACAAGTATCGCTTTATTGAATAATGATAGCTTTGTTTTGAACCAAAGCACTCTCTGTGTGAATTCAAAATCTTCAACTATATTAGTTTTGTGCTCATCTAGTTTTTTCTTGTTTTGCATGTAATTCTCAGTCCTATGAACCTGATTATACTGCTCCACCACCTTGTCCACATCCTGAAGAAACTACCATTGATATAGGGTAAGATTAAGTTTTAAATTTTAAGATAGTCTTAACTCAAGAATTATGGTTATACAAAAGCATTAAGCAATCTGTTTCAAGCTGTTGGAAATATTTATTTGAAACTTCTGTACTCATTGGTGAGTTGTGAACATTTTTTTGCAGCGGAGGCTGGACACTCTCTGGCACACCTTTGGACTTGCGTGATCCTCGACTGTTGGCAATTGCAGAGGCAGAACGCCAATTCTTCGAAGCTGAATATGATGGATATGCTGCTTCTAATGCCAATGGAGCTGCATTTTGCCGTTCAGCTGCTCTGATCGTAAGACGCTAACCATGCAGTCCTTTTTAACTGATTATTTGTATAATCCGGTCATGTATATGTGCACCAGACATACAATTTCGCTAATGAACTTTAGGTTCTTCATGCACATTGACTATGAAAGGGTGCTAACACTTTACACTTGGACATGATTGTAAGCCTGATTCATTCTATTTTCTGGTGCAGTTAATGGCCCTTTTACTCTTGAGGCACGCACTTTCTGTCACGGATGCTGATGCTGAAGATGATCCATCTATGTTTTTCTCTGTAAGTGATTTGAGTTCCTTCTGTGTATGTAGTTTATAAACTTTACACAGTTGATGTGTTGCTTTCAAATATGTTGTGGAGAAAACATAGCTAACTGATTCATCATATGCAGCTTTTCTTGCTTCGAGCCGCTGGCTTTCTTTTACCTTGTTATATCATGGCTTGGGCAATCAGTATTTTGCAACGACGGCGACAAAGACAAGTAAGTGAAGTTTTAAAATTTATGATTTTTGCTCCATATTTGTTCATGTTACGAAAGTAGACATGATTGAATATGCCAATAACACGTCTTTGATCTTAAGTGTCAGTGTTACTGTTACATTTGTCTTCATTTCTCATGCTCCTTTTTCCGGGAATATGCAACAAATGCAGACGGAGTCCTACAATAATCTTATCATTTCATGTTTTGTTAAAACAGGAGGCTGCAGCATTGGCGGCAACTCAAGTTGCTTTCGTGCTACAATCTGGGCAGCATAGGGGACTGCAATTTGCCATAACACCAGCAGCAACTGTGAATCCACACCCACACCAAGAACAAGTGTAGTTTGTACCATTCATGTATGGAAATGGAGCACTCACCATGTAAAATCGACTTGTTGAAATGTCATGCTACTTTTGCTCATCATTTTTCCGGCTCTAATTCTAATATAACTTGAGCAACTTCAAGAATGTTCACCCCCAATCTAATTTTATTTAAAATATGTCTGCCTCACATTATATCAATTTATTGTATATTAATTACTCATTCTGTTCAATAAAGATATTGGTATATCACATTACTATGAAGATAATAAAGATATTGTCACACATTTGTTTTACTTTAAGATGATTATGACTAAATAACTTGTTTAAATGTGTGCATTACAAATAAAATATTACAGTACTCCTTTGGTAATGAGGTAGAAAGTTTAAAAGTTGGAATTTAAAGCCACCAACAACAAAGACATCGAAGTTTTTTTTTTTGCTGCTTCATCAACTCTTGGAAGCTGTGATGTTAAGTTTAGTAAGTGTATAGCAATGAGTATGTGAATGAACTTGAATATGTTTAGTGATTATATTATTTTATCCATTATGTATATGGAAGTGATGAAACTTCAAGTAAATTTGGTGTCACTAGTTTAATGAGCTTATTATTGATGGTAAATTTCAAATTATATGACTCATCTTCATATCTATCGTTTCTTTCAAAAAAATCTTCATATCTATCGTTATATCAATAAATTGAGTTTTTCAAATTATAGGAACAACTTGACAATGATATCACAATATTGACCTAACCATAAAGATGTGAACCAAACATACTTTGGAGCTGTAATATGGTGCTGTAAATTACCAATATTGATCAATTTGTACTTATTTATGTACAAATTAGGTGATGTCGTGACTTTTTAATTAGGTTCTGACTTTGGCACAGTTGAACTTGAAGAGTTGATGTCTCTTTTCTTCAACATCACAACACAGTAGACAAAACTATAACCACAAATCAATCTCATAGGATAAAAATTTCCATAAACGACTTGTATTGCCATCACAAACCAGCATTTAGAAACAAACTTATAAGATAGTAATTATTTTCCATCTAATTCCACAATTTTTATATACCCCACAAATAAAGAATTGGAGCAATCCAAAATCATCTTTAGCAGGCCGTGCCAACCCTGTTGTGTAGTCCCCACATCACCAATTTTAGAGCATAAATCAAGAAGAGCAATTTGGTCATAAGTACCAGTAATACATCTAGTTGCATGAAGTAGCTCATCAATTAATACTCTATTTTCTTGCATGATTTTAGGACCTATCCAATAGCTTTCATAACAACAATAACAGGGATTATTCCTTCCACAACAGTAGGCAACATTCTCATCAATTGAAGCACAAACAGGAAGCATAATAACAAATGGTGCCTTGTGGAGTCGCATATGCATTTGCAACAACAAAATGAACATTGAAATTGCTTCTAACATTCCATTCTCAATAAAACTTGTTACTAAACTATCAACAAGTAAAGCAGATTCACAAGTAAACAAAAATATTCCTCGATGACTAATACTACAAGCAGACCAATCACAACCCCAATCCTTCACGAAATTTAGACTGTACCTGAAGATGACAACTTCATAGCACACAACAAATCTCAAACCGAGATAGATAGCGTTCGCATTCACCCACTTATGACCCATGTCGGGAGGCTCTGGAGGTGGCGGAGCCATGGTGAAGTTCCCGGTCACTTGAAATTCCAGAAAAATCTTCTGAAAACTTCGATCAACGGTTAGTGTTGGAGTGTATAGCCGAGCATCTCGAAAATTTGTAGCCTTGCTGCCACCAATTATATAAACTGGGAGGCATGCAAGGTCTGCCTGAATTTGTTTCCCATCCCAGCCAGTACTTGAAGTATATAACCTACAATCAACGGTTAGGCCTGGAGCAACGAAATAGCCACGACAATTCGGTGCAAACCTTGCAATATTCGCATAAGAATAATGTGTAGAGATACCCTGCGTGAATTTACTTCCCAACCAACAAGCCAACACATCAACCAGAATTCTAAGTACAAGCTCACTGTAATTTGGGCCAGCATTCATGATTGTGAGCCATGCAATTCTTAATTCCATAAACAATGAATTTTCCATACAAGAGGACACTAGTAGGTTCTACTGTACCAGATGTGTCAATATCATTGTGTACAAAAGGAAAAGGAAAAGAATTTAAATTTACAATCTACAAAAATTGCTCAATGTCATATTCAAAGATAAACAACTTTAAAACCAATGTCACAACTTCTTTGCCTAGTCTCATGTGTTTACAAATAGAGTGGTCTTATGCTTGAAACTTTGCTCTTATTAACTGGGTTTTGATATATTACAATTAGGCTTGTTCATAAGATTTTAGTGGCCTAATACAAACCTACATACGTATTAACTGATAAGTAGTATAAGAATTATGATTTTTTAAAGTGTAAAAATAATTTTTTAAAGATAATATTTTTTATTATATTAAGAAATAATCTAATAAAAACATCAGACTTCATAAAAAAACATTAAATTTTTATTTAATATCCAATTGTTTATATAAAACAATTCATACAAGCATTATTAGATGCAAAGTCATCATTATATAATTAAGTTTGCAACAATATGTTCTATCATATATTTCTCAATACATTAAATGTCTAGACCATTCAACATTTCTTGTGATCACATTGTTGATCTCAAGTGGTTTTTCAATAATTTTAACTTCCAAAAACTTCTTTCCTTTTACCTTTTTTTACTACCAGATGCATATTTTCGCAGCAACATTATACAATAAATAAGACAAACCAAAAAGAATAATAGTATCTGAATGCTCATCGACGAAGCTCAACCAATCAACCTGAAACTATTTGGGTCTAAAAAATTGTGCCTGCAAGATGTCTAAACAATTTCCAATTTGTCCTTATAAATTACATTATAAATTTAAAAAAGAAAATAATTGAAGGTGCGATGAGTTATATGTGAACTGCAAGCAAAGAAAACCAAAAAAAAAAATAAAAAAAGAAGGAAAATTGGATTTTGAAGAAGTAAAAGTAAAGAAGTGAAGATATGAATGCATAGGTAAGAGTATGATACTCGGTATTATATAAATACGAAATACGACAAATTTTAAAAATGAAAGGTACAGGTACGTTCATAGAACATATTAAAAGAAATGGTGAATTGCTACCCTTGTTGTCTTGTAAACATATGACGAGAAAAAAACTCAATTGGAATAAAAAAAATAGATATTTAGACCAAATTGCACTCATCTCCCCTAATGTTTTATTAAAAGACACTCACATCTCCTCTAGTTTGGAAAAACATTAATCTTGTTATGAATATACCTATTAGTAGATGTCCATCCCTTAACATTCCACATGATTGTAACTACCACTAGTAAGTGGATTGTAATGTGATCTCCCTTAACCTTCCACATGATTGTAACTTCCACTAGTGAGTGGATTGTAATGTGATCTTCCATTTACCTATATGTGTCATATAAATAGGACATATATTGCAATGTAATGACACACTTATGAAGTAACGCAACATACTCTCTTGTTCTCCCTTTATCCTTTTCTCTCTACTCTTCTATGTTGTACATTATCATGCAATACTTTAGATTAATTTTATAACACGTTATCAGCACGAGGCTCGAAAAGCAATTGAGGTAATATTGATTCTCGTTACTTCTTTTTATGATGTTTTGTTGAGATTGCTCATCAAATGGTATTTGGTTTTAATGGAAGATAATTTTCTTGATCCATATTAGTTCAACGTAAGAAAATTCTCATTCTTCATTCATAATATATTCATGCTAAATAGTTTGATTGATGTCCTTCAAACCTCTATTTGCCAAATGTAATTTTTATGATTATGTGAGCAATGGTATTAATCTTTTGACAATTGCCGCAGAAAACTAGAAATACATACTATTGTTTCTTTTCTATTTTTTGGGTTCGAAAATCATATTTTAGATTTCTCTCCCAACCATGTGCACATTTAAACATGAGTTCCTCCATAAAAGAGAACTTTTTATTGATTTGTTTGGAATTCACTTGTTAATACTTGTCCACGCATCAACTTCTTCATATTTATTAATATCATCTGTTATTGCATCACAATTTTTAGATTTTACTTTTAATTTTATTTAACTTGTATATAAGTTTCATACTATATTTATAAAGTATTTTTCTACATGCGTCTTGTGACTAAAAATCGATAGATTTATTTTTCTGAAATTTCATAAACAATTCTTCAAAATGCCATATGTATGAAGAAAAGATTTATTTATTTTTTATACATTTTAAATTCCGGAAGAATTTAACGTTGAAACATCCCTGAAGGATTGTACAAACAATGAAGATCTTATGATATGGTTCTTGAAGAACTATGTTTTCTCTTAATATTAAAGCATCTTGGAAGGATTGCTCAAAGAATGAATATTATTTTTTTTATCATTGTTTATGAAGATTTGAGATATGGTTCTAGAAGAACTGATAAGTTAACATCAAGCATTTGTAAAAGATTGCAAAATAAAAATGTTCTGATTTTCCTTTGTCATTGTCGATAGAGGTTTGTGGTTGAGTTCTTGAAGAATTATATATTTGTTCATAATTTAAATATATAAGATCTATTTGATCTTAGTAGAAGTTGAACAAAATAAAATCTGAATATACTCCTGAAGTAGCAAAATCGAGAAAATAATATCAAGAATTGATATAGTAGAGATTATCATTTATATGATACATGTGAAGATGGTAAAAGTTTATTATGACTTTTGATGATTATGATTTTGGCTGCTAATGAGTTCTCAGAAGGCATATAAATTAGAGGTATTGTCATCTATGTCATCTCTTTGCACATTTAACACTTATAATTTGTGCTTCACATAATTTCTTTTCTAATGAAATAATAAATATTATAGTTGTGAATTTGCCAATATTTTTCTTTTTGAAAGATTAAGATTTAAGAACAATATTGTGTTGAATTAAAAGAGTTCCCGAAGAGTAACACATTTAAAAGAGAAAATATGAGACAATATATCTATTTCTATGTCATTCGAAATGCTCCTGAAGTAGCAAAATAAGTGAGTGTCTTCAAGAATATTTTTGAAAGATTAGTCACATTTGTAATTGAACAAAGAGTGACTCTTGATCAAAATGGTGAAAGGTCACATTGAACGTCATTCCTAGAAGTGAATGGTTCATACGGTTTGTTTCATATAACCAATGTTGTAGTTATGGTAATTGATTTAGTAGAGCTTACTATTGATACAATACATGTCAAGATCATAAAATTCCATTAGTATGGACTTTGCTCGTTTGGGAAAATAGTGTTTGATCAAAGATTTCATTGATACGATCATATTTCGATTATATGGATTGAAACGTGCAATATTGTTTCCTTATTCTACGATTAAAGTTTGGTTATTCGATCTTCATCTTCCATATAATATAAAATATGGAGATGTCAAACTTAAAATATGTCTTACTGACAATATGTGTCTAAATTACTCACCTGATAAATGCGTATGATTTATAAATTTTTATTTGTTGGAAAAATTGTGTTTAGTTCTTTTTATATTTGATATATCTATGATAATGCAAAAGATGATTCAAAGTTTTTTTTATATTTATTATATAATTTCATTTGAACATAATTATTTTGTTGTTCGTTATTGTTTCAAATGGATTAAAACAAATTAATAATATATTATTGTAAACCAGATGTTTACAAATCATGTTTTAAAATGTCCACTCTAAGTGTATTAAACAATCCCTGATGGATTTCTTAAATAATGATTCATTTTGATCATTTGTGGTATATTTTTCGAAGAACTGCAAGATCAATGAAGACTCTATAATATTGTTTCATGAAGGAACAAAGTTACACATTGAGATTGAATTATATTAATCTAAGTTTCATAAAAATTCATTGAGTTTTAAGATAGCCATCTAAATGTATATCATATTAAAAAGAAAGTGGAGATATCAAATATCTCTATATCTGGAGAAAATAAGTGTAGTGGAAAAGTTATTTTTGTCTTTGATTTGACCGCACTTATATTAGTGCAATGGAAGCACATATTATTGTAAACCTGAAGTTTACATATTATATTATTAGTTCAATGGAAGCACGTATTACTGTAATTTAGAAATTTACAAATTGTTGGTAAGACCGGTTGGGTTATCCCGAATCTATTATGATGCAAAAACTAGATGAAAAGAAATGGAGATTATTATGTCAACAAATTTGACTAAGAGTTTATTTTCTGAGCTTTTCAGAAAGCATTTGATAAGTATCATTTGTCAATTGATATTGAACAACTAGTAGCATATGCTCATAAAAATGGACTTGAAGATCCATTCTTTAGACGTCTAAAGTTAATTGTATAATTGATACTTATCATATCATACCTTATAAACTCTAGTTTGGTTATGAAACCATGCCTTATAAACTCTATTTTGAAAATCAATAATCTTGTTGAGATATTGATCTGCATCAAGCCAACAAATTACTATATATATGTCCTCCCCTTAATCTATCATTGGTTTTAGGTTAACAACCTAATATTTCTCATCCAAGTGAATTTTGGATGTGTTGTGTATATCACAATTACTCCAATATAATGCACTAAGATAAATATTGAAAGAATATTGAAAAAATATATTTGATATTAATTTCCATCTATCATTAATGTTCTGAGCCAACTTATTTACAACACAGTAGGCTGATTATCAATTGATGGATTAATTTCCCCAATATTAGGGAAAGAGATAATAAGCAGCTGAAAATGTATAAATTATTTGAAAGAAAATATTATTGTCTCGTCTTGATCCTCAACATATAACTCAAATATCAGCTGCTAATGCTCCAAACGAAATAGATTTCCATGCAGGATAATCTAATATTGCAAATGTGTCTCAATCGTGCCTGAAACATGATAGATCAATCGGTTTCAAATATAAAAATCCTTGAATAAGAAAACGAGCTTAAAGGAAAGATAACCCAAACAAGGATACAAAAACTCTAAAAGAGTTTTCTGACATAATTGATTTTTTCAGTTCCAGAAGAACTGATCAGGGACCTGAAACTTATGAAATATTAATAAATTATGTCAACGTCGACGTGTTTATGGATATAATATAGCGCTATATGTAATAAGTAATAATGAGGATCATGAATTCAAGTCTATTAAAGATTATAGAAAAAGAAAATATATGCAGATGGAAAGAGACAATTCAAGTGAAATCAAACTCGCTTTGCAAAGCTGGATTTTTGGACATGTAGTCCGCACACTCGAAGATGTGAAATTAATTAGATATGTATGGTTTTTCGCGCGAAAAGGGAATTAGAATGGTAAAATACATATATAGAGAGTTTGATATGTTCACTTGAAGTGAATTGGTAAATGTCTACCATTTATTTTTAAGAGACATATATTCTTTAGGCACATATTCACTTGAAGTGAATTCAAGAACTTTTTCATACTTGATTAAATTCAGTAGCACATGAAAGGCTCAAATTATATGAAAGATGTTCTACAATATATTTGTATGGCTCACATGATAGTGATATATGAAACTCCCTGAAGGATTTTATTTGCGTAATAGACACTATCAAAATTATTGAAAAGATGACATCATTTGTCCATTTTAAGGATTTGGAAATGAATTCGTTATAATCGATTTAATGATAATGGTATAAAATATTATTAGAAATCCTGAAGAGATTCTTATTTAAACTAGAATAATTATGATGTCACTTGATTTGAGTAAACATCATGCCCTCAAGAAAATTATGGACAACTTGAATTGGTCAAGTGAGGACACTAACGTATTTTACTTATTATTGTGGTATTTTAGTAAATACAGATATTGCAGCAAGTCAAACATACAATTTGTACTTAAGAGAAAGAACAACATTGCCCAATTGTTTGAAAATGCTAACACCACATCAAGTAAAGTGGAGAATGCTTTTTACACAGTCACCGCCAAGTAAAGATTTTGAGTATCTACTATAAAAGATTATTTAAACTTCTTCGTTGTCTTTATGAGGGGGAGACAAAAATGTGTTCTGCACTCTTTTTCCCTTAACCATGGTTTTATCCCACTGGGTTTTCCTGGTATGCTTTTTAACGAGGCAGATTATGACACAAAAGGATGTTGTACTCTTTTTCCTTCACTGAGATTTTTTTTTTCCATTGGATTTTTTTCTTAGTAAGGTTTTAATGAGGCATATCCTTGATGGACATCCAAGGGGGAGTGTTATGAATATACCTATTAGTTGATGTCCATCTCTTAACCTTCCACATAATTGTAACTACCACTAGTGAGTGGATTGTAATGTGATCTCCCTTAACCTTCCACATGATTGTAACTCTCACTAGTGAGTGGATTGTAATGTGATCTTCCATTTACCTATATGTGTCCTATAAATAGGACCTATATGGCAATGTAATGACACACTTGTGAAGTAATGCAACATATTCTCTTGTTCTCCCTTTATTCTTTTCTCTCTACTCTTTTATGTTGTACACTATCTTGCAATACTTTAGATTAATTTTATAACAAATCTCTCTTAATTATTTCATGATTGAGGCAATTTCCCCCTTAGACATTAACGTCTGTTAATTTTGACAGTGGAAACAATCTTTCCCTTCATCCTCATTCAGGATTTATGAACCGCAAGCCAATTTTAATAATTCTTTTATCTGAACCGATTTGATTGAGGATTTATCAAAATTGTGAATGTATATAAATTATGTGTTCCTATCCTCAATGAAATTATGAATGTGTACTTTATTATGGAAATATTCTAAATAATGAATTTTGTAATTAATAATGTTGTTAACAATTTTCTAATCGTGTGTCAATCGCTGCAATTCACCATCTATTTTTTTTCACACTCAATGCCTTCCACCGTTTAGTTTGTTACTACAATACATCAATCACATCTTTCAATGAATCACGTAACAATGATAAAACAAAAAACATCCAATGACCGTGAATGAAGATGAATGGAAAGGTTGTTGGTTTACACCGTCAAAAAGCAACAAACTTGGTGTATAGGGGAAAGTGCCTCAATCATGAAATAATTAATGGAGGTTATTGTTTTTTCCAAACTAGAGGGGGTGTGAGTGTCTTTTAATAAAACCTCTGGGGGAGATTAGTGCAATTTGCTCTAATATTTAAACTATGTATTTAACTACACTTCTATCATCATGCCTTAAAAATTTGCTCTAATTTTCTGTGAGTGTCTTACTACAGAAAAAATTTAGTTTTTTTGTCCACCGCCTCCACTATTTTCATCAACACCAAGGAAGATAATTGAAATACAATAAAAAAAATCAAAATATTTTATATTATTTATTCAACGCAAGCACATTTTTGTCATATCCACCTCCCTGAATCAATCAAGTAAAAATGAGTACTATCAATACGTACATATTTTTAGAAGTAACCATACTCCAGAGAGGTGATGCAATGGACTATCTGTAGGGAAAATGGTTTTAAGATGTCACTCGACTTCTTAGTTTTGAGTTCAATCAAGTTTTAGGGTTTCATTCAATTTTTAGGATTTATGAGTTATTGTTTCAATCAATTTTTGTTTTAGGGTTCAATTAGGGGAACAATGGCGAGCTCTTGAATGGAGGGCCAGTTCGATAGAGGAAAAAATGAGTTTCGCGAGTGGAGGGTGATGTTCATGAAAGGAGAAGAATGAGTTTTGGGTGAGTTTGTGAAAACAAGGAGTCTAAGTGGTTGAAGAAGAAAGTTCGGGTGAGTTTAAAGAAGAGGAAGGTTAGGGTGAGTTCAGAGAAGGAGAAGGAGTTTTGGTAAGAGAATCAGTTCTGAAGAAGAAGGATAGGGCGAATTTAAGTTTTTTTTTTTTTTGCAGGAGGGT
>Ga0228711_1003149_pt1 | contig 25667 bp, 15 predicted proteins | sample MedpolnodulmetaG_2_FD_177996 | JGI IMG/M metagenome (GOLD analysis project Ga0228711, IMG submission 177996) | Root nodule microbial communities from Medicago polymorpha collected in Santa Monica, California, United States - brown nodules | ecosystem: Host-associated > Plants > Roots > Nodule... | reverse complement strand
CACACTTTTTTTTATATATATATATATATATATATATATATATATATATATATTTTCATGTTATCAAGTTAATAAGTCTCAGTCAACACCTTATAAGCATATACAAACATCAATGACAATTAAAGACATCAAGTTGACATGTAGCTGATGACAGGTCATCTTACGTTATTCTTAACATGTTTTTCAGTTATTTTCATTAGGTTTTGGCAACAAAAAAGAGGAGTATTAGAACGATTCCCTATGATTTCGGGACTTTTGTAATTTTTTCTATATTTGAGTCAGTAATTATAGTTTTCCCGAAACATAGCAATTTTAGGGGATTTTTGAAGTAATTCACGAAGAAATGATGCAAATCGGCAAATCAAGAACATCTGAAGAATTATGAAGATTCAAGAAACAAGAATAAAGATTTAAGAGGCCTTGGAAGACTTACAAATGGGAGGAATTTTGTTCCCAAATTTTCGGGGAAAGTTATTTGAAGACAAAGACCTAAAAACAAAGGAAAAACGGATATTGGTCCTGGAAGAGAGACAAAATGCGCCTAGGGCTTTTGAAAAATGCCTAGGGCATGATTTAGCAAGTCATGCGCCTAGGGCATGAAACTTGCTTCACTCTCATGCGTCAAGGGCATTTTCTATGTGCCCCGTGCATGCAAAAAGTCAGGGCGCAACTGCCTTTTCCTTCTTCCGTTTTGGGTAAAGCCCGCACTTTTAGCCCAAACTCAGGTAGAAACTCTTACTATAAATATCATCCGTCCTCATTCAGAATTTCTCGTTCAAAACTATGGCAGTTCAAGAGGAAGGCAACTTTGGAGGGTATGTTTTTCTAGGGTATCCAGAATATTGCCAGGGTATGTTTTTATCTTTAGTAATTTTTTTTTCTAGGGTATGTTTTTTTAGGCTATTCAGAATTTCTATCTTCTCCTTGATTTTCTAGGGTATGTTTTTGTCTTTAGTAATTTGTTTTTAGTTACCATGTGTAACTAAATCTTTTTAGGTTAGATTTCTAAGATGAACATCTATATATTTTTGTTGGATATTTATTTAATTTAATATGTCGTTTATTTTATTTTATTTATTCTTTTGTTCGCTATTAAGTTTTATTAAAAAGTAGTTTATTTCTATGAGATGTGTAACCCTAGATTAGGTACTTAGGTTGTGACATGACCTAATATTGCTATCACTAACTGGATGTTTATATCTTGATATTTATACCGCTTTACTGATAACTATCTGTCTAGGAAGTAAGTGATTATTAACTAGCCAAAGATACCATAAGAATTGTTAATACTAGACGTAGGTACTTAGTGGAAGATGCCCATTGAGTCGGGTGGTGCCTTACCGAATCTAGAAATTAACTGGATAGTAATTAGGGAAACAAGCACCTAGCTGTCCAATTTAAGTTGTAACCTAATGAAACTATTCTCTTGAAACCCTTAGTAAGGTAGAAGTAGATTAGGGCTGCCCATTTGTAAAACTACTAAGAAAGCGTAGAAAGAGTGTGTTATGAGTGTCCTAAGTTTCATAGGTGGGCAGACCTAAGGGAACCTTGGCCTTCATTGGCTTGGGAAACACTAGAAAGCCAATATAATATTTATGTTCCAATTACCTTTGATCAACAGGTGCAGTTAGCCATCGGAGGGATAGACCAAAGTAGGTTAGTAACGTCCCAACGACCTCATCACTTGTATAGTCTACCTAAGATAAATAAATGTGACATACTATTAATTTTTATCCAACAACATATATACAGAGGGGATTCGAAGAATCCGAACCGCTACTTACTTTTTTGCAACCAAAAGTAGGTAAACTTGCTCTGTTGCAAACATATAAAAATTGCAAGTCTTTTTAACCCTTATCTTTTATATCGTCAACTTATAAAAATAAGTAACAAGAATTGTTTGGACGAAACGACAATCCCTGTGGATATGATACCCTATTTATCACTTTATTTCTTGGTAAACGATTTGGTACACTTGCCATATTAGCAACACATCAACCGTGCATCAATAGCAAAGTGTACATCATTCACACATAACTACAATAAAAGAACATCATTGAATATCACATCCTTTAATATGAACATCGTCACATAACACAGTGTCAAATTGCACATCGTCAAATATTCACATTTTTACATATACAGTGTCATATAGGACTGACTATGAATGCATGGACTCCGTATAAAAGATCAACAATACATAACTCAACTTGACAATTACACATCATTAAATAACCCAACGTCATATTACACATCATCATTTCAACACATCGTCATATAATTACTTCATTATACAACAAATCTTTATTTAATCACAACTTCATATAATCACATTATCATATAATCACTTCATTATATAACACAACTTCATATGATAAGATCATTATATGATCACTTTATTATATACCACAACTTCATTTAATCACAATTAATTATCACATCATTTTCACATCTTTAAATAATCCATAATTTACACCTAGACAAATAATACTACATTTACACTTTGTTTTTATGAGCAAATATAAGAGCAACTGAAACAAAAGAGAAGTTGAAGACTTGGAACATACTCAGATATAGTCAACATGTGATGGACTCAATACTCTAAAGAATTCAAGGTTCTAAATGATTCAATACTCTAAAGAAAATGTGAGCCTTCGATGACTCTAAGTGGTACAATTTATCCTCTTTTGAATCACGTGCAGAAACAAACAAAGAAGTTCAAGGACAATGGGAATGAAACGGATAATTCTTAATCGAAGAAAAGGAATTTCAATTGACCTATCAACGACATTAACCAAATCAAGAAATATTCCAACATCTTTAATTAAGCTTGTCAAGAACTCAAATTTATGTGCTTGCACTCTCCAACGTCTCCCTTATTATCTCCTATACAATGACACGAAGAAACTAAGAACATTGTTCTGAATTTTACAAGTGTCCTTACTCTGTCAAAATCTATAGTGCAAAAATACTTAGGGAATTTCTTAATAACTTTCATATCTTATTTTTAAGTCTCAGAGTTCATCTGTACTTCATTGTATTATAACTCTGATTGTATATCAAGTGTAAAACAAAACAATCTTTTATTTGATTATGTTAGATTGTAGAAGTCTTATTCTTATATGATTTAGAAAAGGAAGTCGCTTGCTTGTGTGCTTGAGCAAATTGTAATATGTGTGAATATAGTGAAAGGCCTTAGAAGTGCATGAGCACTGGACTACTCTCGATTTGTGGTAGGAACCAGTATAATTGCTTTATCTCTCTCTCTCTCTCTCTGTATGTGTGTGTGTGTGTGTGTTTGATTTCATGCCGCTTCAATTTAACTTTTCTTCAGATTATGAACATACTCTGGTTTGCTTCAGACTCTAAGAAGATCTCATAAACACTATGGAAAAGGTAGAAAAAACCAACACAATTCAAACCCCTTCTTTGTTTTTCTCACCATTAGTTAGGATCAGAGCTTGGTTTGTGCTCTGCACCTAACCGTGTCAAATAAAAGATCCTCATAAAAACATTGCTTTACACACGCTTGAGTCTGGTCCTGCTACTAGTTTTGGTTCAGAAATACATCATGATTAAGATAATTGTTCCACTACTGATAAAAATAACTACTCAGCCAGACCTCTATCTTTCAATCTTATCATTGGTATTGATGACGAGTTATGTGACATCATTGAAGATGGTGTCAGATTTCCTGTAGATTCTAAGGGAATGGTGGTGGATAGAGTGAGTCTAATTGAGACTCAAAGAAATATCTTTGGAAAACACCACAGAGTATGTGTAACTTTGGTTGAAGCTCCCTCTCATTCAGAATGTAATGGAAGCTAAGGCTAACCCGTTGGTTCGACAGTATGTCCTTTTTAGAATGAAGGAAGATGAATATATTAAAACCATGTTATAAACGTTTACCACTCTTGTATTTGGCCTTCAGGTTCTAAACAAAAGCTATATTGTACTATTGAAGCAAAAATCTTTTTGATGAATGTTTTATTGATAACAAACCTCTTGGAATAAATGATAAGTTTTATGAATGGTGATCTACTGATGTTTGCACTTGAGTTTTTGTTAAAAGAATAGGAATCACATAAGCGGTTGAGCTAGAAGCCATTCACATCAATAAGTGCATTATATCTACTCAACACTGAAAGAATGAGTATATCATAAGTTGAATCAACAATATCATATCTCCATGAAGATTCATAGCTCAAGAATCATGATGGAAGAACTTATATCACAAGCTACACAAGAATGTGCTTGAAGTAATGTGACAAAACTAACATTGAGTTTTATGTTATATGATTTGAAGATCCTCCACGGGTAAACAAGATAAAAGGAAATATGCATACTAGTTAGGAAGATTCTCATAACCTCCTCAAAGTATCACACTTCCAAAGCTTACGAAGATAAGAAGTTTAGAGTTCAGAATGTTCATGTGAACAGAGTTCAGAATGTTCATATGAATAGAGTTCATAATGATCATGAACATTAACCCAGAATATTTCCAGAAATATTAAAGGATTACTTCATGGATAAACAAGAATATTTAAAGTCATTGGTTACAAGAAATGATGCAAAAAAATATTCTTTTGGACTTCAAAGAAAGAATCATCTTGTTTGTCAAAATAAACAATCTCTCACTTATATGCTTCAAGTAGTTTTTGAAGGAAATAAAGAAACAACCTTCATAAGGTTCAAAGTGTTGAATAACATTAGTATGTTTAAGAACATCAGAATGTTCAACATAAAGTACAACTGCCTAAAAGGAAGGAACCCAAAAGAAACATTCTGAAGTTCATATGTATGAACCCAAAAGGAGTTCAGAAGGTTGTTCATAAGGTTTCTCAGAAGGTTCATTAGAGCAAACCCATAAATCAATGTACACACCAATAACATGCAAGAACAGACGTGACATGAACATATCTTATGCAGATAATGATTTTGACTTTAGATTAAGAAATCATTAAAGGCATCTATGGTGATTAAAGGATTAATGGACTTTGATAGTTCTTGGTATTTGTGCGTTCTTGAGTGATTAACCAAGACACAAACAAAGTTTAAATCATACCAAGATACAAGAAATCAAAGGACATTTGAATTCACGAACTAACTCTGAGTTCAGAATGTTGCTCAAAAAGTTGATCAGAATGTTCAAGCAGAGTTCAGAAGGTTGTTCTTATACAAGCCCAGAATCTCAAGAACATTATCAAGAACATGTAAGGTACACGTGACATGAATAAATGTCCAGTAAAGTACATTGACATGGATCAATCAAGCAATAAAGGCATTTACAAGATTAATGTCAAAAAGGATATTCAATGTTCATTCAAGACTATGAACACTTGAAGTACTAGGAATATTCCAAAGAGAATATCATCCTAGATGTTGCAAATCATTGCTCTTCATTGTTGTTTCACTATTAGGATTTGATTACATCAAATGGTAGTCTTGCAAATCATTCTAAGTGAAACAAATGAACATTCTGATGATCAGAATGTTCAGCTCTGCACATGCTTTAATTGTGAACAGTACAGTAGGTAAAAAGCAAAAGCAAAAAGCAAGCTCAAGGTCAGATTCAATTAGAAACATAACGGAGCAGGTACTATTCAGTATCAGAAAATCCCTCCAAGCATGGGCCTGAAGATTGCAGATCCACTACTCTCTCTCCTGCACACAATCCAATGCAGATGTGGAGCAACTTTATCCAAGTTTATCCAGCAACATTCTGATGAATGTGGAAAAGTTATTACTTATGGATATTACCTAGAAAATCATATGAAACGCACATGACATACCCAGAAACTGATATGTTAATTCATACATGATGAACCCAGATGAAGACCATGATGAATATCAACATTCTGATGAAGAACACAACAACATTCTGATATTCGTCCTGGAAAACACAACAACATTCTGATGGTCAAAATGTTCACCTAGATTTTCAAGTAAAAGATAGTGGGGCGTAGGACACATGGCTCAAGACCATTGGTCATCTTACAACGGCTATATGAGCCCAAAAACTCTATAAATAGAGACCAAAGGATCAACATTACTTGCACCATTGCAAAGCATACAAGAAAATAACAAAGATTGTTTGAAGCTTTAAAATTTGAAATTGATCCTCACAAAGATTCCAAGAAGTCTTTTGTAGTATAAATCAATTCTCTTTCTCTTATCTTTTCAAAGATAAAGTCCTCTTTCCATTCTTCTCTTGTTTGTTTTCAAACATTCAAAACTCCATACAAATTGTAAACAAAGTCTCATCTAGCTTTAGGGGTACTAAAGTGTTAGTTTGAGAAAAGGTTGTAAAAGTCTAAGTGGGTAACTTAGCAAGAAGGTGTAAGCCTGCTGAGGCTTAGAGAATATAGTGTTGTAATTGTTCAGGTGAACAAAGATTGAAAGGTGCAGGATTTGAGAGGTTATCTCAAGCATCATAGTGGAAACTCTCACAAGATTGTGAGGAGTGGACTAACCCATATTGGGTGAACCACTATAAATCTTTGTGTGTTCTTCTTCTCTTCCCTATACTCTTTATATACAGTATACATTACACACACAAACACATTTATTTATTTAAGCTATTTTTGCATAAATACTTCAAAACGTTCTGAAGTCATTCCATTGACTTAAGTATTCCAAGTAAACAACTTGAGAATCATTTTTAAGTTACATGTTTAATTTTTAAAGGGTCACAATTCAACCCCCCTTCCTTGTGACTATTTTATCTATTTCATGTACATGATCATGTCAAGAAGATTCTAAGGAGTGTTCTTGCCAAATGGAGGCCTAAGGTCATAACCATTAAGGAAGCAGAGGACTTGAACAAGCACTCTAATGAGTCATGAGATGGAGGTTATAGGTGATGAATCTACTAAGAAGTCCAAGCATATTTCTTTGAAATCCAATGTAAATATGATAAGGCTCTTCAAATCGTTGAATCAGAAGAAGAGACTCGAAGGGGAGACTCTGAAGATGGTTCTGATGCTGAAGAGATGACATTTTTTAACAAAAAGATTTGAGTACCTACCTGGGAAGAAGAAGAGGTTTCCTGGTTTAAGAAATGGGTCTAGAGGATCAACCTACAAGGATAACAATTGAAATCAAAATAGTTGCTTCAACTGCAAGAAATTTGGTCACTTGATTGCTGACTGTCCAGATTTGTATAATGACAAGTCGAAGAAATAAAGCTATAAAAAAGATAATTTTAGAAGTAGAGTAAAGAAAGCTTTTGTGGCAACAATGGAAAAGCTTGTCGTTAACCAAGTCCAAGAATATTAAGTCCCAACACTTCATTATTAATAAGAACGGAATAATCCAATGGTCATTAAAGCCTATCTTGAGCATAACCTCCTTTAAATATTCCCAGTCAATGTGATCATATGTCATACTAATGCTAGCTTAAGCGCATTGATCCACCATTACCCGTCATCTTAGTCTTCATATAGTGGTTAACCTCAATAGCCATCATGGCATTATCAAGAATAGACCGACCTGAAACATAAGTGAATTGAGTATCGAAAATACATTTAGGGAGGAAAACTTTACATTTGTTTGCAATCACTTTAAAGATTATTTTATACAAGACGTTACACATGGGCAATAGGATACAATCTTTCATAGTAGTTTGGGAATTACCTTTAGGAATGAGAGCAATATTGGATGAATTCAGAGATGTCGGAAATTGACCAATATCAAGCCACACGCAACAATCTTTAAATATGTCCTCACTACAAGAACTCCCTAAGTGTTTGTAAAACCCAAGGTCATAACCCTTTGGACCTAGGCATTTGTCTGGATGCATCGAAAAAAGGTGATGTAAGCACAACCTTGTCATCGTCGATAATGAAATGCCAAATTGCCTCTGCCACAAATACTGTGTTACAAATCTTCCTTTGAAACAATTCCATAAAATAATTCTTTTCTATAGCATTCATACCTGGGTTGTTTGTAACTTTGACACCTTGATCATCTTCCAAAGCTAGAATATGGTTTACGTTTTTCCTTGTAGTAGCAGAAGCGTGAAAAAAACTTGTGTTTCGGTCTCCATCTTTGTTATGAAAATGTCATAAGATATTCTCACAATGATAATGGTGTATACCACTCTTAGACCTGAAACCACTATGATCCCTAGATGTGGACTCAAGTGCTTTATTGTCGTCCAAACGTTGTTTGTAACATGATGACCATAATGTTGGTTAATGGCCACTTGAAAAATCATGTTGAGGGACATGAGTGTCCTAGATGGGATTTGTCCCTCCTTCATAACAAGATATATATCTTTAGGCCTCTTAATGAAATATGACTGTAAAATTGCATGGCCATGCCGAATTAAGTCAATATGAGATATTGGGCTTATTCAGTATATTTCAGGATCAAGAAATATAAATATTGATATATACAAGGGTGACAAAATCTATGCCTTGTGATCAATATAAAAATGAGGACAAGGAGTAATTGTACACATGAATATTATCATGGAAAAGGTTTCATCAGATCACTTGACATTCTTGTCACATGGGTAGCAATGATGTGTTGGTAGATACCGTTCATTGTTTATAATATTAAATATTAGATTTAATCTTATTGCCAACGTGACTAGAACCTATAGGCTCATACATAAAAGAATGGTCATAAGAGAAATATAAGTAAGACTTATATGATGGGTGCGTTTAGCAAATAACGCTAATTAGTTAGCAAAAGGTTAAACGAGTTAATGGGCTTATAGAAGCCTAAAAGTGAATTCTGACTTGCAGAACACACTTGAAGTTCTATAAATAGAACTCTTGTACTGAAATCAGAGGTTACACGTTTTAGAAACCCTAATTTCTGAACCTCTAATCGATTGGCTAGCACCAGGAACTAGAGGAGCACCGTTCGTGTGGACGAGTAGAGGCTTTGCTCTTTTGCTTTGTTGTGATCGTGAATCTTTTATGCACTTTAAGAGGTAACAATCTATCCCTGATCATGTCAAATTCGTAATAATCCAAGGAAAGAAAATTAGAAATTTTATTTCGCTGCCTATTATTGTATTCGATTTTCCTTCAGTTCTATATCTTTCTTTAGCGTGTTACAATGATCTCAACTCCATGCATAAATGTCTTATACACATCTATTCAAACAGGTGAGAAACGAATGCTCACTATGCATCTACCAACTCTCCTTCAACATATTATCAAAGCCCAATTCAAGCTTCCACGTGTTTTTAAAGCGAAAATTGTGTTGGGTACAGGGAAGCCGAACATCAAGAAAATGGTCAAGCAAAATTGGATAATGATCTGATGTTGCAGGTGCAAGTTTTTCAAGCTTTACACTGGGGAAAAAGTTGAGCCAAGCGTTGTTAGCTAACGCTCTGTCAATCCTCTCTTCAACAACATATGGGGTGCCAGACACTTAAACAAAGTAAAAGTATATCCCTCAATATGGACATTAGATAAATCAGAGTCAATCACACGACCTATCTAAATCCATTAATTTACCAGTTGGAACGAGTTGTTCTGTCACATTTTTCACTCGCATATATAATATTGTTAAAATACCAAATATACACCAAGGTTGATGTGACTGTTGTGACAACCGTCGAAGAAAATCCCATGCGGAACGCCTACGACCTCCATTAGGATATATCCATATTAGCTGGTGAGACGCCATAAACCCATATCCTTATAATTAACTTCAATAGTAATATGGTTATTCGAATAATCAATAAGTTGACAATCAACATAAACACGTGAAAAGATCTAAACTACCACCTCTACCAATATGGTCAAGCAAGAGTCAAAACCAAGAACATAAGGTAATTCTTCAGTTTTATTTCTATGGGTTAGTGTCTCACTTGAGAAGTGGACCTCCGGTTTATAATGGCAAACAAGGTATTTCATGCTAGGAACTGCACTCGGAGTAAGGAAAAAATCTTATCGTACTCATGGCCTACATCTTTTTGAAAGCTTAATCTGGAGATCAGTGCCAATACTAAACAATTAGAACCATAACTGAAACACCACCACCATGAAGTCACAATTCAATAAATACCAACCACTCGGATTTGTTTATTAGGAATCTTTATCAACCATGACAAGGTGAATATTAGTGAAATCTCAACGCAAGGGAAAAAGCAAAGGATTAAAATCTCAACACAAGTGGATATTGTTGGCTATAATCAACCATGACAAGGTGAAACAAGAAGAAAGGAACACCATTAAGATTGAAGGCAATCTAATCGACAACAACTCTCACAAAGGGGGCGATCGATGAAACCCTAGGAGAGAACTCTAATCCATTAGTTGTTAACTGTATATAATTCTTAATTTTATAAACTACTTATATGGTCGAGACTATAAACTATAATGTTGAGAGTTGATTTGAATTATATGTTTAAATGTTAATGAGGTTAGACTTGGACCGAACCCCATCACAATTGAGAATTTCTAGTCAAGGGAGATGTTGATCTCCGTACTGACCTTCATTATATTTCTTATAACCTAGTGATGATTTGGTGATCGATAATCATAAAGATGAAGATCCTTTGAAAAAATGATAATAACTAAAATAGCAATAATATCCATCCTCTAAAAAAACAATAATATTCTTGTCTTCAAACAGAGACAATCAAGGAGATTGCAATAGTAGGAACCTGGGAAAAAATATTTTAACACAATAAACTAAGTTAAGAACAATGAAATAAGTAAACTAAAGGCAAGATGGAGGATTTTGTTTTCCAAAAGAAGAGACATAAGCATGTGAACACCAGTTGTTTAGTTTTCTTTTACCACCATTAGGCCACAAATCAAGGTCTTCCACTATGATATTTTGGCATGGCTCTTTTTCACTGCATTTCAAGTTCATTGCAAGTTGACTATTCACACTTCCTCTGATATTTTTGTAAGACACACTGTTTATTTGCACGTTTGATGGCACCTACAGCAAAATTAATTGGCAGAAATTAGATTATGGTACATAAGTAAAGTCATATCAATTATCAGTATTTAATATATTTTTTCAATCAATACTTATAAAATATCTTCCAAAATTAGGTATCCTAAAAATATTAGTAAACCTCAAATCAAAATTTTACCTTTTAACTTATAACCAACACAAAAGAAGAAGAAGAAAAAATACAAACTCTCTATGGTAAAGAAATTTATAATAGCTGGAATGAAAATTTGACGACTCATATCCTAACTAAATCAAATTGGCGTAAAAATACATCTCAAATTGCATGAATATTAAAAATTGAAAATTAACAAAAAAAAGTGATTTAAATTTAATATTAAAATTAGGACGTAGGTTAAAAGTATTAACCTTATTGCTGCAACCACGATTTGGACAATATTCTTGGTCAATAAGAATGGGATTACCCACGTTATTCATCACAATATCTTCATACACAATATGAGAAGCCTTCAAAGTTTTAGTGAGGGGAGAAGCCCATGTCTTAATTCTAAGACCATTAGTTGTGTCACTAAAGGTGCAGTTCTTCACATTTATGTTGTCAACATCTTCTTCTCCATCTAACTTTCCAAGACTTCCAATACTAACTCCATGTCCAGGACCACAAAAAACGTCAGAGATCGAAACATTTCTAGTACCAGAGATCATCGCGATGCAGTCATCACCGGTGCCAATGTTCACACTTTTAATAGTTATTCCGTTTGATTTGCCTATTTTTATTCCATCTGTGTTTGGGCTATCACCCGGGGCTGAAATTCTGATTTTTGTGAAAATCATGTTTTCACAACCAAACAACTTAAAATGTGCTCCTTTGCTATTAAAAGATCTCAAATGGTGAATGGTACCATTTGTGACAAAATCAAATGTCATAGACTGAGAAAACAAAAAACACCAATGCATTAATATCATTCTAAACAAAAATTAATTGCTAGTATAATAAAAAAAATGTAACATTTAAAATATTGGTAGACTCCCGTTAAAAAGATAAATCATATTGGTCCGGCTACAATTTGTTCCCTCAATCCATAGAATATATGCTTCAATTAAAAAGATAACTACTAATAACTTTTAAATATATTTATTCAAAAAAAAAACTCTTAAATATATTATTTAAAAAAAAAAAAAAAAAAAAAACAAACTCTTAACTAAATTTACCATGATTTCCTTAAATCCATGATTCTCTCAAATTTTGTTATCTCCAAAAAAGTTGTATTTTTAGTTTAGAACCATACGAAAAGCACATGCTATAAATAGAAATAAAAAAGAACAACCACGGGACTGTTTTTCTTCTATTGATGATTTTTTTCATGATTTATTTTCATATTGGTATGTATCATGATTTTGATTTGATGGTAGCTATGACAAATTTATCACTAGAACATTATAACAAAAGTGATCGCTAGAAACTTTTTTTTTTTGTCAAGATCGCTAGAAACTATTTAAACATGATACTATTGAAACATATATAACACGATACTATAGAAACTAAATTCCCAATTATTCCTCCTATCATAACAAACAAATTTAAAACTACTTTTCTATTATCAATGAATAGTAACAATTTTGCTAATTCTATTGTTAGCAGATAGTAACATAATCCCTTCACTTTGGCATTGTTTGTTATCCCTTGTTTTTACTTTCTCTCGCTTAATGTTATCAACATGATACTATAAAAACATATATACCTTTTTTTTTTTAGAAGTCATATATACTTTTGTTAAAATCCATTGATCGATCTATAGAAAATGATTTTTTTTTTAAGGATCTATAGAATTTGATTTAAGAAATGAACTTACAATTGGAAGACGGGGACAATTAGGATTGTTTTTACAATCATTTACCGACCAAGCAGAAGATCCTTGACCATCCAATGTCCCAGGTCCACTCACGATCAAATTCTTCACGTACTGAAAATTGATCCATTTATCAGTAGCAAAATATGGATCAATTGGAGCCTTCAAGGTCCCTTCAATTTTCAAAGTTGTCCATCCTTTGCATGGTCCACTGAAAATTACTTGCTTCACCATATACGTTCCTTGTGGAATCAAAACAGTGACTTTTCCATTCGATTTGCATGCATCACTCCATGCTTTCAAAAATGACTTTATTTATTTACAAGAGAATAACAAATTGGTTAGGTAATCGAAATCAAACAAATTTAAAAATAAAAAAGAGAAGGAATGAAGATGGTTATAGACCTCTTTGTTATCGGTCTTTCCGTCGGCGATTGCGCCGTAGTTTAACACATTAAAAACGTTTGTGACTCGTGCTTGTGATTTTGAAATACATACTGCTAGTAAGAACAACACAAACAAAAAATTTCTAACCATTTTATGTTCTCTGCTCCTAACTTTTAACCTTGGATCTCACTTTTCAGAATAGTGTAAAAAAAAGTATAGCCCTCGAGCTCTATTTAATGCTATTGATTTGCAATAGGTTTACAATAGGTAAGTTGATTATTATGAAGATCGTTAGAGAATTCAGTGACTTTATTTTGGAAACACAACAGGATTGGTATCAAGCAAATTAATAAATTTTTCGATTTTCTAAAACATTTTTTGGTTATAATTTTTCTATAACTTTATTTTTGAACAATTTTTTTTATAACTTATAGTAAAAATGGATAGTAATAATGGAGATCATTTATTCTGAATGAACAACGCAAGTCCGTCTATTTGATTGATTGAACAACGTAAGTCCGTCTATTTGATTGATTGTACTTTTTGTATTTATTAATTAATTAATTAGTTGGAATATTTAATTAATGAAGATCATTTATTCTGAATTAACAAACAACGTAAGTCCGTAATTATTTATTTTTTTTGGTCAAGCGTAAGTCCGTATATTTGATTGATTGAAAATCAATATACTTGTACTTTTTGTATTTATTATTTTTGAAGAAATTAAAATGGGATATATTAACAACGGCGGTGAAAAACTTCTTAGCACAAGGTGTAGCAATGGAGCCACCCCGGAATCAAACAGTCATACAAAGAATTTATAGGAATAGGTCAATCGATACCCATACAAAGTAAAGGGTCCTACCACCACCTCTGAGAACCGTACACAAAAATGGTGTTATGAGCTTTTAGCCACCTAAAAGAATGGAATTTTGCTTTTTCTAAAAGCTGATCAATTGGTGTTTCCATGTTGTTAAATAACATGTTGTTACGTTCAGTCCACACCAGCCAAACGTAAAGCAGCCAAATCAATTGAATGAACGACCGTTGAGCCTTTGAATATCCTGAATAATGAATAAATTGATAGAAGTGCTCACTAATATTTTGAGGATCTGCTCCAGATATACCAATCCAAGACCTGATGTGCTTCCATAAAGAATTGAAAACCTTGCAATTCAAAAAAAATGGGATGTCGACTCAGCCATGCCGCACCCCGAAACACAAGTGTTGGTCGTAGCCTGTAGAGAGCCACGCCTCTGCAAGCTGATTTTAGTCGGTAACCTGTCATTCAACAATCGCCAAGCAACAATGGAAACCTTCAAAGGGACCAGCTTATGCCAAACAAGTTCGTCCGTTGCAACAATTGTGGGAGAGGTCGGAGTTGTCAGAATCTGATAAACACCTCTCACTGTATATCCATCATGAGTATCCAGATCCCACTGCCACCTGTCAGAAACAATAGACTGCACAAAAACATTGTCAAGTAAAAACCTACACTCCTCTACCATCTCTTCTTCCCACGCCCACAATCTTCTTCGCCAACTCCACGCCTCACCACCTTCCTCTCAACAAAGCATATACATGTCAGCCACCATGCTGAACTTATTCGTCGTTAAATCAAATAAGCGAGCAAACCGCCTACATAAAGGAACATCTCCTACCCATTTGTCAAACCAGAAAAGAGTGTTCGCTCCATCTCCTAGCACCTTTGACACCCTCCCTGCAAACCAGCCCCCATCATCCTCACCTACTCCATCCCTAATCTTCGCTACCTCCCTCCACCAAGATGAAATACTCCGGCCCCCAACCTCCAACCTCCCTGCCTCCTCACCATATCTCACCACCAACACCCTATACCAAAACCCGCCTCTATCTACTAGCAACCTCCAACGCCATTTACCCAACAAAACTAAATTGAATTCCCTCAACTGCCTCACCCTCAGTCCTCCAAACTCCTTTTGTAAACAAACAGAACTCCAAACAATCCAGGAAATTTTCATGTTATCCTCACTTCCTCTCTAATTTTAAAAAAAAAAAATAGATTCAATGAAAGTGATTATACCTGACGGAGCTTTGAAGAAGGAAAGGGCATAGACAGGAAGCAATGTCAGGACAGACTTGAGCAGAACCAACCGACCCCTTAAGGATAAAAAACGACTTTGCCACCCCGACAATCTAGTTTTAATAGTAGACACCATAGGTTCCCAAAATGCTAACTTTCGAGGATCACCTCGAATCGAGAGACCAAGATACAAGAACGAAATTTTGCCCACTTTACAATTTAAAATAGATGCCGCCTCTGTCAACCACGAATCTCCAATATTAACTCCAACCAACAAACTCTTATGAAAGTTCACTTTTAAACCAGACATCTCCGCAAACATAGTTAACACCGCCCTTAAGGCTCTCACATTGGCCCAACTCTTTTCACCTAGTAACAGCGTATCATCCGCGAACTGCAGATGAGACACCACCACTAAATTGGAAGCACCAACCCTGTACCCCTTATACATGTTATTATCCACCACCGATTTCATCATTACATTCAAACTTTTGGCTGCTAACAAAAATAGGAAGGAGATAGTGGATCCCCTTGACGCAATCCCCTATGCAAAGGAAACTGATCAGTAGGACTTCTGTTTACAAGAATGGATGCAGTTGCTGTGCTCACACATTCTTTGATCCATTTCCTCCACAACACCAGAAACGCCATTTTTTGCATTACCCCATCCAAGCATCAGTTCCTTTTTCGACTTTTTGGCCTCATCTACCACCTCATTTGCTATTAAAATGCCATCAAGGATCTTCCTATCTTTCACAAAAGTTGTATGAGTCTCAGATATTACCCGACCAATGATCATTCTCAACCTATTAGCAAGCACTTTTGACAATATTTTATACAGACACCCCACCAAGGAAATAGGTCAAAAATCATTTAAACTCTAAGGCCTACCAACCTTCGAAATAAGAGCTATAAAAGTAGTGTTTATACCTCTTGTTAATTTACCATTTCGATGAAAATCTGAGATGAATCGCATAACATCACCTTTTAAGAATTCTCAAATATCCTTGATGAAACCAAGATTTACTCCATCCAGACTGGGACTTTTGAAGCTATCACAATCCCAAACTGCAGCTTTTACTTCACCTTCTGAAAACGGTTTTATCAAACCACTTCCTTCTGCATAAGATAAATTTTTGAACAAAAGATTTTCGACCCTTGGTCTTGTGACATTAGGAGCTACAAAATGTTCTTTAAAATGAGTAAAAATTGCGTTACGAATAGGCTGGATGCCTTCCACAATATTTCCGTTAACCAACAACGAAACAATAGCATTCCACCTTCGACCACTAGCAAGAACCGAATGGAAATACTTAGAATTAGCATCCCCATCCTTCCACTTATCTTGCACAAACTGCTTGTAACCCGACAATTCTTCCCAACATTTTAACATTCTCGACGGACGGGGACCCCAATTTTCCTCATCCACGGACAAATGAAGCGGACAATGATCAGAGACACCCCGAAGTAGGGCTACCTGAAAACAATTGGGCCATTGGAAACACCATTCTTCAGACAGCAAGAAACAGTCTAACCTGCTCATAGAGGTACCATCCCCCTTAAATCACGTATACCGACGACCACACAAAGGCAAGTCTATCAACCCATTATCATCAATAAAGAGGCTGAAATGTTAAATATCAAGTGTCGAAGTGCTTCCCCTATTTGACCGCCTTTCCTCCACACTACGGACCACATTAAAATCACCGCAGACACACACCTTCTCACCACCTAACAACTGCAATCTAGCTGACAATGATACCCATAATTCCTGTTTTGCGCGCAGCTCACAAGGTGCATAAATATTAAACAAATAAAACACCTCATTTGTCCGGATAAATCTACCATGAATTTGTAACACATGATCCTTACTAACAGATGACCAAACCTCCACTTCGTCAGTATCTCACATAGTTAACAACCCCCCCTGACGCCCCCAATGACGGGCGATAAGAGAAAGCAAAATTTGAATGACCCCACAACGAAGTACACAAAGACTCCTCACAAACAACTAATTTTGTTTCTTGAAGACAAAGAATTAAAGGACTTTTTTCTCCCACCAACTTCCTAACTTCCCTCCTTTTCTCTACACCACCCAACCCCCGCACATTCCAAGAGACAAGCTTCATTGCTCACACCCACCCTGCACAACCTCCACCAACACACCGCCCCCTTACACATCCCCCTCCACCGCACCTTTCCCATCCTCCACAGGCGTCAACACCGGCCCTACCATAATGTTTCTAGGCCGAGATAGCACACTAAACTTGTTGTGAATATTTTCCTTAAAAGAAACACCAATAGCTTTACCAATAACTTGTATGTCCTCCGCCTTGGTTTCCTCACTTCCACGTAGCACCACCCAGTTTTGCCAGCCATTATTCACTGTGGCCATAGAAGATGATTCTTTATTTGAATTTTGACTAACCAACTCTAACGACCTTGTAACCCTCTCCCTTTGTCGTCGTCGGTTCCAAATTTTTTGTTTCAGAACTTTCATGATTTTAGAGTTATGCAACACCTGCATAACCTCTTCTCTATCTTTACTTGGTAACCTTGCCACCTTTTTCAATGTGAGCACCGGATGTCGAACCACTCCTCCGACCTTCTTCTTGTTGGCCACGTTTTTCTTTCCATCACCACCACCACCATTTTCCTTCACCACCTTCTTCAGACGCTAGTTTTTAGAGGAAATGAGTCCTATATCTCCTTTTTGAATGTTTTGTAACCAATCCACGTTCCACGGACCTGAACCGAATGACCTTGCATCATCCTTAGAACTTGATGAAAATTTGTTTCTTCTTTTTCTAGACTTCCCCACGTCATCAAATGTAATATAAACCGCCTCAACCGATTCATTACCTCCCTCGACTGACTCTGTTTCATTCCTAGCTGGCATCGACGGTGCAGCATGTATATTTTCCAAGTCAGAAGCGTCCATCGTACAAGGCTCAACAATCTTTTCAACAACGTCAACTGAGTCACTGAAAAGCATTCAGTTGGTTCTCACTTCCGACAAAACGTGCCGGCACGGTGGCCTGTGGCGGAGCCACTGACCATCGCGGTACTCTCGCACATCCCCTCTCCTCATCGCTCAGAGCTCTGTTCTTTTTGTATTTATTATTATTTAATCAATTATTAATTATTTTGAATGAATAGAAGTTGAAATATTTTTATTTTATAAAAGAAAGTATAATATCAACTATCGATAAATTAGTTCAAGTGAGGTCTTCGTAAGTATAGTTCAGTTGAAAGAGATAATACATTGAAATATGTAAGAGTCACGCTTCGAACTCCATATTTTCCACTTATTTATCTTAAAATTAAAATTTTAGCCACTATACTACTTGACAAAAAAAAATTGATCGAAGTGTAAAAGGACTTAAAATCCTTAAGCAACATGTCACTTTTAGATGACAATAGAAAAATAAACGATAAATTTTAACCACTATAATATTGGATGGTATAGTTAGTTTTTGATACGCGAAGTAATGCAAATAAATAAAACGATAAAAAAAAAACTAACTTTATTCAAAATACACCGAATTAAACTAAAAGTTATACATACTATCAACCAAATAATAAATTACCACATATAGATCTCATTCAAACTACGAACTTTATTGCTAATTAACTTAAATTCAATGTAAGTTTTTATAATTTAATTTCGATTGAAAGAGAGAAGTCACCTTGTGTGTTCCACATATTTTTCGATGGAAGCGGACTAAAAGATGGGGGATATTTTGCACCTATAACATGTTAAAAAAATTACATTTTTTTGACATATGTTAACAAAATTACATATTGTGTAGCGTTAATTTTTTATAGAGTTATTTTTTTTAATAAAATTATACGGTCCCCTAAAAAAAGAAATATGCTGTCAACCAATTAATAAATTACCAATCTTTCAAAATATTAACTATAATGCAAATTACATTTAATTGAATGTATTATTTTACAATTTTAATTTAAGTGTTAATACTTGAAAAATAATTTAATATTTTACTAATCAATTTGAAAAATCCACCTTCCTCTCAAAACAAAAAAAAAAAAATCACTACCAAAAAAACAAAAACAAAAAATCAGTTTGAAAATATTTTTGGTAAACACTCTAATACCTGAGTTTGGTTGAATATGGGAACACCACCTAAACTAAATTCAGATTTTGTTTGACTGAGTTTGCGGGACATTGATGAACATTACTAAAGTTTATTTTTGGTAAATACTCTAAGTTTATTCAAAATACTAACTTTGTTTGACTGTGAGTTTTTTTAAGGAGTATATATATAAGACGTCAAGAAAAAGAGGAATATGTTTGACTAATATTTTTCCTTCAAAAATTTTTTTTTGACTAATATTTTGGTAATTGCAAACTGAAATTTAATGTAGCACATATTAATGTTTGACGCCTAAAAGGTGAATATGTTTGACTGGATACTTTGGAGAGAAAATGAAAACACATTTTTCCATTTGCGTCATTCGTAAAAAAAATGTTAAAAAACAATTTGAGGGGAAATATATGTAATTTTTGTACATAGTGATACACATTTTTCTTCAAATATATGAAGAATTATTTTATTTTTTGAAAAATATTTGGGCCACATAATTTAAAAATAGAGTTTTACTTTTCCCACCCTGCTGCCTTCTCGCGCGCCCTGCAAAAATTCCAATGGTCCGGATTTCGTTTTCCGAACCAGATTGTTATTGTTTCCGGAAAATAAAATCCGGAAAAATATGATATGAATATTTTGTGTCTTTCTTTGATGTCAAGGGTCTTTGTTGACCGTTATACGACTCCCGCATAAGCTGCAATGCAATTGCAGGTGTCGTACACTACAAGAAAATGGTGTTTTAGATTCAGCTGAAAAATGGATGCTAAAAGGTAAATTGTGGATGCTAACAGTCTTTTAGAGTCAGTATAGAGTCCAAAAAATTGACGACAATAAAAGCTTGGATGCTAAACACTAGCATCCTGCTGACGCTAAAATAGCATCTACAAAAGCGGACGCTAAAATTGAAGCTAAACACATATTAAAATTGTATGTAATGTAGACGCTACTTAGCATCTATAAAAATGGACGCTAAAAGTTGGGCTAAATTTAGCATCCATAACTGTGAATGCTAAGATGAAAAATTAGAAAACTAAATTCTGTCAAGTTTAGCTTTCGAAATTGTGGATGCTAATCTTAGCATCCAATTAAATCAAAAGCTTAATTGATCAAATTTATTGAAAAATAGCGTACACACTTGCATTCGATTCACTGACGTTAATTAACCTGAATGCATGTGGATATTTTTTGTTGGTTAACGACCCCTTATCATGCTTACAAAATAACATTTAAGACTTAAAAATATAATATTATAGAAATTATAACAAGAATTGAAATTGAGGCATCTAATGATAAAAAAACCACAAATGTAATGATGTCTTAACCATAAATCTAGTAGAAACCAAACATAATCCTAAAGCTAAAACATAATGTGTCACAAGTTCAAAGAGAACTAGGTGAGGTCATCCAAAAAAGCTTGGCGAAGTCTTAAATGTAAAATTAGTAGAAACTATACATAATCCTAAAGCCAAAACATAAGGTGGCAGTAGTTCAAGAGACTAGGTGAGGTCATCCAAAAAACACAAGATAATTTTGCTATATCCAACAAAAACTACAACATCGACAATGATTAGGGAAGGTCATCCTCTGATTGATCATCGAGAGCAACATCATAATGTGGGTGTTGAGGAGTATTACAATGTTGAATCACACTACAAGAAGCATCACCTGATTGATTCTCTAAAGCTGCCAACTGTTTGGTACGTTGATCAGCCTCAACAGCTCTTTGGTTAGCAGCAACAACATCTGCACGCATTGCAGCTGCCTCCTGACGAAACATCCCAATCACCTCATTTTCAGGAGGACAAGACTCTTGTGTTAGATGAAGTACACCTGGTCTAATATTTCCAGACAAAGCCCCAGTACCATAACACTGACCTCAAGAAATAACCCCAGCAACATCTACCCATTATCGGAAAAATGCAGTGAACATTTTGTCCATCTTTAATAGTGCATCCAATGAAATGTCAATCTGATACACTTTATCCTTAACCCAAAAAAACACATTCATACTCTCTAACATGTTTTACACACTTATACTCTCTAACCTGTTTTACGCACATTCTTAGTTGCTAAACAAAATGAAGTATTTTCCACTTGCAATCAAACTTAATTAATCTTGTATGGATAGTCAAAGAAACTAAAGTGTTTTCTAAAGAAGAATCATGTGGTAATCTTGTATGGATAGTCAAAGAAACTAATGACAATAATTAATGCTTACAATAAACTTGAAGTGTTATAAGAGTTATAGCAGACACATTAATGAAAATTACGAAAAGACATAACAAATGTGCTCTAAGCATTTTGTATGCCCTGTGTACAGAATCCTTTAATCAATTAGATGCAACCTAATCCTAATGACAATACTTCATGCTAACATTACATGGTATCAACTAACAAGATACAACCCAATCCTACCATCCTTGACTTGGTACATTTCAGGCACACAAAAAAAGGAATGTTAAAAGAGGTAGCTATAAATCATAATGACTTATGAAGCAAGAATTTCAACACGGACACCTAACACGACACTGACATGGACACGTCGACGCCGCTAATGTAAAAAATATAGGACACCGACACCGTTACATATATGTTAATTTATTTAAAGACCGTCTAAAATGATAAGGAAAATACATATATACACATCTAACTTGAGCAATTTATGTCATTAGAAAAAGTTCTACCTTTATTTATTCATCTAATATCAAAAAAGTTAAAAATGATATAATCAACTGCAATGTTTATAACCTCTAATTGATCAACATTTCTCAAAACATATGTAACTCTTGTATCTATGGTGTGCGGAAGCAAGAGAGATTTTTTTTTTTTTTAGATATTTGTTCGACACGGCTCGTATGAGTATTATATAGGTGTCGGACACCGATAGTAGAAGTTTCAAAGTAAAGAAAAAACAATTATTTAGGATACTGGTTCGACTCGTGTCGTACGGGTGTCATAGGAGTGTCGGACACTGTGACACGTAGGGATGGCAATTGGACCCAGACCCGATGGGCACCTGCAAAAAATACCCGCTACGGGTAGGGTAAAACCCCGCTTTCGTGGGTACGGGCATGGGTATGGGTAATTACCCGCAAATTTGAATGGGTATGGGCACGGGGATGGCCACTGTACTACCCAGCCCCGCAACCTACATATATGTATTTATATAAGATTATAAATAATTTATTTATTTTTGGTGTACAATTAATTAATTAATTTAACTACTTAAGTCTAACCCTAAACCTAAAACAACTCAATACAACTTAATAAAAAATTTAGTAACAATTTATCATGACTTTAACATGCAAGTGCAATTTTTTAACGTATAACTGATGTAAGGTATCTATTTTTTCTTTCTTTCTAAGGATATTTTAGATGTTTATTTATTTGACTAAATACTACGATTCATACTATTTTATAAGTTGATTTGAAATATTTTGGATCATGGTTTTATTTCAATTGTGTTGTTTTTTACTGTCTTTTCATGGTTACAATGCGGATAATGGGTGCGGGTATGGGCACTTAAGTGCCCATAGGGTATGGGGAAGGGCACTAAAATTGTTGCCCACGAACACTCCTAAAACCTACCTAAAAAACTAAAATAAATTGAAGAAAATGTAAGAAAGGAGGTAAAGAAGAATGAAGGAAAATGTTGAAGATCCAAGCCTTTTTATAGCCTTAAATAAGTCATAGGTCTTAATTACAATCAAATAAAACGTGTTCCACATTCAAAACTGTAAAAAAATGCATTCAAACTCCACTAACCGGCCTAACCTTTGGTGAAACGTCACCGACCAAAATGTTTTTGAGGGTTTCCGGATTTTATAATCTGGAAAGCATGAAGGTGGTCCAGGATTATAAAGTCTGAACTACACCAGACCCTTTTGTTTGGATGATTTTCGTTGCGATTGCCTTGGAAAAAATAGAACAAAGGTACATAACTTAAATAGAAGCAACATAAGACAAATAAACAGTTAAAAAAAACCAAAATAACAGAAATTATGAATCTTTTGGGAAGGTGTTTTCAAGAGGAATTCTTTGAGTTAGATCATGCTGCCTTACCAAATGACATATTCATCTGGCAGGCAGCAAGATCTAACTCATAGCAAACTCTTGATATTTTTGAGTTATCTATCTATAAAGGAGGTAACAAGGAGTATCTATATATTTTTGAAAGCATGTTGAGGATCTTCACCATGCTGGCACATAAAGAGCAATCTATTTTGCGGCAGCATGACAAAGATCCTCAGCACAATGACAAAAATTTGCATGGTCTCTTTGATGTGTTTGTTTGTATTTTTGACAACATGTTGAAGATCTTCATCACGCACTCAAATAGAGAGCTATCTATTTGCGACCGCATGAGAAAGATCCTCAGCTTAATGACAAAAATTTGCATGGTTTTCTTTGGTATGTTTGTGTGTTTTGCTGGTATTGAAGCTGAAAACCGGAGAGAGTGTATTTATAGAGATCCTTGGATGTTGAGGACCACATAAACTCTTGGTGCAATGTGGTCCATACAAAAGAATCCTATGCTCAACAATTCCGGATTTAGTAATCTAGAATACACTTACGCCCTATGTGAATCCGGATTTCATAATCTGGAATGCACATCTTTGGTTATTTCATAGACTAAATGAACATCTTTGACGTAAATTTAAACATAATGAAAGTTTAAATAATATATATATTATTCAAAACATAATGCAACAGCTTAATTCAACAACACATAACTAACACGCAATTAAAACAACATAAAACACGTTGTCATACCCCAATTTTTGACCTAAGATGTCACTGACACGTGCCGTTTAACTCTACATTCATACGCCATTCGGCTCGGGTTTTCAGTAAAAAATTCGGCAGAGAGGTATTTTAAAATACCTCATTTTGGTTCCGAGTCGGGCCCTCTTCTCTCAATTTTCATTTTTTTTTAATTAAACTTTAGTTTCCATCTTTTATCTAATTTCTTTTAATTAATTGATTTCAAATTTATTGTTTTTAAATATTTGTCTTTTATTATTTGAAGTTTTTTTATTTTTATCAAACCCTTGGTGGCCAAGCCTCACACCCTTGGTGGCCAAGGCTCTCTTTTTATAAATAAACCTGCAGAACAAGAACAAAGAAGGCAGCCACACAATCAACCTGCAAAACAACCAGTGAAAACACAGAAAAACACACCAGCGGCCAAAACAGTCTCAAAACCATTTTCACAATACAACACAAATCCGAATCTGTTCCAATAGTAACCACACGACAGCCAAGCCACAACGAAACTCACATCACACACAAACACAGACTCAAGCACGATTCCAGACAGATCCAGACTAAGCACAACAAAAGTAGTTTTCTTTTTTAAGATCTAAGACAAACAAAACTTTTTTTGAAATTCCAATCTTAAAAAAAGGGAAAAGAGACAGTGAGAAGAATAGAGTAGGAGGAGAGATCGAAAAAAAATATAAAAAAATTAGGTTTCCGGCATGGTGCGCCGCCGTACCGGCCGGCCAACCACCGCCGGAAACCCTCCTCACCGCCGCGAAACCCGTCGGTTTCTGGGAAGAGCACCACCGTGTTCTTCATGGAAGGAAGGAGAGAGGAGAGAGCTTCTCTCTCTAGAAAGAGGAAGAGAGAGAAAGAAAAGAGGAAAATGAAAGAAAATGGGTCTCAAAACCGTTATATACTTTCTCCCGAACCGACCCAAAGTCCATGGGTTGAACCGGCCCAACCCAAAGTCCACAGGCCCATTCGCGCGCCCTCTTTCCTGCTTCTTCCTTTTATTTTCTGCACCCCCCTTAATACTTGCTGCACCCCCCCCCCTTTGCATTCACTCATTTTTTTTTCTTCTCTCATTTCGCTTATTTCTTTCATGCGTTTTTTTCCACATTTTATTTTGCTGCATCTCATATTTGTTTAGTTCGCTTTTTTTCTTGCATTTTATTTTAATTTTTAAGCATTCGTAATTATTAATTCATATATTAAACTTGAACATAAATAAATCATGCATTTTAGTTTAATTTTCTAGCATTACGCATTTTTAATTCAGTTCGTAGTTTACAACACGGAACGTAAATACAGGCTTAGTATAAATCATGCATATTTACTTTCTCGTCATTTACTTTATTGTGCAGACCATAGAATGTATAATAGGCTTTGTGTAATAGTTAAAAGTGCATGTGTGCGTGCGTGTTTACCTCGTTTTTTTAGCTTAGGTTAACGGACTTTGTGATGATCTAATATCGCCACGAAGTATCGACGCTTTTTATATTTCTTGCTCCGATAGTTTAATTTTAGTTTTAATTATTAATCATTTAAAAACAACAAAAACATTCACATAATCAAAAAATCACAAAAACATTTTCTTAGTAA
>Ga0228711_1003148_pt1 | contig 25673 bp, 15 predicted proteins | sample MedpolnodulmetaG_2_FD_177996 | JGI IMG/M metagenome (GOLD analysis project Ga0228711, IMG submission 177996) | Root nodule microbial communities from Medicago polymorpha collected in Santa Monica, California, United States - brown nodules | ecosystem: Host-associated > Plants > Roots > Nodule... | reverse complement strand
TTTGCTGTGATCGAGATTCCTGCCTTCAGATTCCACACTTCGAGGTAACAATCGAATCACTGATTCATGTATTAATTCGTAATGATCCAAGGAAAGAAAATCGAAATTTTATCCGCTGCTTTATTCTAAAAACGATTCGATTTTCCTTCAATGACATGGATTAACGTTCTCACCATGCTTCCGCAGTTATTCAATCGATTTAAGAGATTAAAATGTTATAACTTAGGAAAGGGTTTTGAGTCAAGAGATTAATCAAAACCACTTAGTTAATCCGTCGTAAAGCTAGGTTTATTTCTTTGAGAGAGAAGAGAGCCAAATTACTCACAGTCAGCAATAGAGGATTCGAAAGGCTTGATCATCTGTTTTAATCCAATTATTAAACCATTTTATTTACCGTTTATTAAACCCAACTCTACTGCTTAGGGCAACCCTATAAATTTAATACATCCTTGATTTTAACGCTTTTGCCGAGTAGAAATTGAAACAGTCCCTGTAGATACGAACTTATAAATTTTATTACTTTGATGCATTTTTAGTACACTTGTTAAAATTTTATCATAGAACACTAGACAAGTATTTCACTAACCTATCTAACTTTACAAAGAAATCAAACAGATAATCAATAGGGTTCATAACTTGTGAAATGATGCAAAGTCACAAAAATCTAACCAAGAAAGAAATTAATACATGGATGCTCAAAGTGGTTTCACAAAGGATATATAATGATAATTCAGGGTGATCTGAAAAAGTCTCTAGTTACCAAAAATAATTGCCTCGTGTTATGAGAATATAACCTATTGTCCCTAGAGAACGACCAAAATTTCAAGAAAATATAGCAATCCAACATAGAACACTCATAATGAAAGATAACAGTAGAAAATGTTGGGTATTTGTATTGGCTGCATTATTGCTAAAACAAATATCCTTCTTGTGTAAGTTGGAACCAATGTTCCAACATATGGTTAGGCATCTCTGTAAGATGTTGGATACAATGTTCCAACATCCTTGCACGGTTCAGTGTGCCTGGGTTCATGCCTATTTGTACGCGCGCCCTTTATTGTTTAAGGAAACAATATTTCCTTATCTTATTGACCAAGCAGTGCGCATATCTTTACAGGAATCAGCTGTGGAATATTTCTAAAGTAGTATTTTTATTTTAGGAAATATTTGTTATTGGTTGGAACGATCCTATAAATATTCCGAAATTTTAGGACTTTCCATATTTGTTTTCTGATTCTTGTTTTGCACATTAGCTGAACCGATCTGCTTTGTGCTGAAGCCCAACAAGAATATTTAGCCCAAGCTACTTCAGTATATAAGGGATACTTCAAGACCTAATTGATCATTCAAGCCATCATACTAAAAAGTTTAGATTTTTAGGGTTTTGAGTCTACATGTGCTCTACTCTTGTATTGTTTGTGATGCAAGTTTACAACCTTTTGTGAGCCTTTCTTGTATCGTCTGTGATACTTGTTTAGGACTGTGTGTGTGATTTTGATACTCTTGTGTACTACACCGAAGTTGTGAAACAAGGTGTTAGTTGTTTGTGTTTGAAGGTAACTTCATCCTTGAGTTTGTGTTTAGGTCTGATAGGTCACAGGGACTATGACTAACCATTAGGATAGTGAGATGGGATCTCAGAGCTAGGAGTTCCTAGGTTGAAATCAATACGGGTAGGTCCTAGGTATTTAGTGTAAACGAGGAGTTTGCTGAGAGCTATAGAATAAGGACTACACTAGTGGATTTCCTTCCTGGCTTGGTAGCCCCCAGAGTAGGTGTGTTTTTCACCGAACTGGGTCAACAAACTCACTTTGTTCTTTACTTTCTTGTCGTTTATTTTTCTTGTTTTTTATTTCTGTTTGTCGGGTGATGTTGGAACATTAAACTGAACATTGCAAACGTTAAAACATCATACATAACATATTAAAACAAGTGTGCTAGAATTTCAGAAACATATTGGAAAATATATTTGGCTCAAAATCTCACAGGTTATGCTATACAAAATTGTAATGGTGACTTTTTCCATGTATCTTCCGTAACAAGCGCCAAAAGTTATTGTGCTCTTGAACTTCAAAAGTAAGCTATCCTGCTGCTGACAATGGTTAGAATAATTCTCCAAGACTAAAACAAAATTTTAGAGATTTTTGAAAAGGAAAGTTATGCAATTCATGTAAAAACAATGCACCTATTCACGAGTTAGCAAACATTACAAGAAAGAAATTCTGAGTTCTACTGAATATGTAAAATAAATGAGTGAAAATTAAATTACTTATAATAAACATATGGGTTTCCTCCCATCCATTTCTCTTTTAGTGTCTCGAGATTGACACATTTGTCTAAGGTGAGATTGGCAACGCCAAGCCTTCAGGTTCCTTGTCTTCTTCTTCCTCATCTGACTAACCTCCTTCAGAATCTTTCCATCCATATTCCTCTTCTAGTTCTGACCATCTATAAGGTTCTTCATGCCATGAGTATTCTTCTTTAGGTTCGGAACCATTTGAATGTTCTACAAGAGCTTTGAACGTTTCCCAATTGTCAAGAAACTCCATAGCCAAGTTGTATGCATTTGATGGTGGAGTCACCTTGTATCGTTGATATTAACCGTTAGATCTTATGAACACCTCCTTTATCTCCAAGTCAACCAAAGCTTTAGTTGCCATGAATGTGTTTGCCTATGTTTTCAAAAAACTACGGGATAGTTTTGATTATTACAAGAGACACGGAACTAGAGATCTCAGGAGCATGTTGTGCAAAGGTTTTGATCAATAAAAGGGTTTGAAAAAAGAGCCACAAGATGCACTCAGGTTACTTAGAGAGAAGGACGGGTTTGTAAACAAAAGGCACTGTCTCTCGACAGGTTTGAGATTGCAAACAAAAGCAATATAAAGTAAAAAGAAAAGATAAATGCTTTAAGCACGTAAACTTAAAGGAAAAGTAAAATGCAATGCATTAAAATAAAGGTGGTCTACAAATCAGTTTACATACATTCTGTATAACTCGTTTCCCTAGACTCCGGTAGTTTGAGTGTTGTAGAATTTTACAAATGATTTGCGACCCATTTTCCGGCTTGGAAACACTTATTTATACTAAAACCTAACTGGCGCACCACTAACCCCATGATCAACACTTCCTCCATCTTGGGAAACCATTTGCCCCACGTTTCCACTAAGGAAATTGTTTCCTACCTTGAAATCGTGCTTTCCCGCCTTTATTGCTTGACTTCGACGCGATCTTTCTTCAGTTTTGTTCCATCGAACTTCAAGTCACGTGCTAGCTTGCAAACTTGTCAAAATACTTAGCTTTGAATACGAGACAACCTTCGATTCCTACAAAGTTAAAGGTCAAACAAATGTTGACCATATTAAATGAGCGTAATGAATTTACATGCTAACAAAATGCCCCCCAAAAATACCATTTTCGACGACTTTCGTCAGGAAAAGGAGAACATTGGCATTTTTTAATATTGTCTTGAGTCATCTTGAAAAGATGACATCACTCCACTCATTATCTTCAAAACATGATATTTTAGTTTCTTTTCCCTTTGATCATGTTAGGTTTAGAGTGGACAACGTCTTTTCACTGGAAAAACGCTTAGAAATTTATTTATGACCCTAAGTGCCATTTGTCGTTGATCTAACTCTTCAGGTGTAAACCCTCGCAACTCCCCATGTTCATCATCATTGTTCCTTTCTTTGTAAGATTCCCGAGATTTTATGTCTTCCAAGACCATTAATTATCCACTAACCCAAAATGCTTTTACCCACTTTTGCACACGTGGTAATTATGGAAGAGAAAGATGAGAAGACAACTTTACCAATCACATTCATCATTATAAGAAGCTTTGTTTCTTCACCTGCCTTTCATCAAACCTTTTCTTTCTTCATACTTGGGACTTTCTTTTCTTGTAAGAAGAACGTACCAGTTTTACGCCATGGAAATATTCCCCTTGGAACTTCAACTCTTTATTGCCAAAAAGATTGCTGCTTCGAGGAGTATAGGGTTGTTGTCCTTTAGGGCATCGACAACACTTCATCGCCAACTATCTGAGGACGCTGAGGTACTTAGGACTATTTCTGCCGATTGTTTACATCTTCTCACCATACCTTCACCCAAAGCAGGTCAAAGGAAGTTTATGCGACAACTCACCCTTAGTGACCATGTACTTTTCTATGTTGTTTGAGCGGCCCAGATGCTCCATCAGCCCCATCCCAGCTTTCCCAAGATTCGATTTGTTTTGAGTAGAGCCTATTTTGCAGAATCGGATGAAGCCACATATTTTCTGATAATGCTAAGGGTGTTGGCTACCGAGGGTTTCGACAAAGATGGTATTTTGGCTATTTTTAATGATCTCTTTGTAGTAGAGTCGTCATTAGTGCTGAGGGCTTTCTTTTTTATTGGAGCCAACTTGAGTTGCGGTCAATGCCCCCTGGCTTGGTATATAGGTTCACTTGTCTTTCCAATGGGGCTTGCGCATTGAGCAACAGGATCCACAACGCCCATCTACCATCTCTAGGTGCAGATGAAGATTACGACATGGTCAACATTTGTATCTCTTGCCGTGTTGACATCGAGCTCGCCTGGTTTTTAGAGCATTTCCAATTTTTTGATCTTGACTTCTTGTTGTAAAGCTCTAATAACCGTTTTGTTACGTGTCGAATGAACACGGCTTGGTTTGACCATTTTGGTTTTCGACTTATTCTATTTTGACCCAGTAGTTCGTCTTGTACTGTTCAATTAATCTAAGTTGAATATTTACTTCTTTTCGAATTTAATGTTTGTGCTAGTTTTAATTTCACACAATAGGCTTTATATTCTTCAATACAAGCCTTTATTTTCGACACATCTATCAAAGAAATCAATTCCTTTGACAATTTGTAATATGGTAAATATTTTCAATTCTTCAAGATAAGAATTATTTGCAACCAAAATAATCATTTGCAAATAAACCACAGTTTGGAATGGAAACTTTAATAAACATAATTCTTTGTTCTCACCTTTGCTATCGATCAAAATATCAATAGGGCTCTAAACAAGATTTATATCTATTTTTGGTTTCAACCACTTCTTCTAGTTTCTTACCCAAAACTATGAATCTCAAGGAAATAAATGCCAAATTTCACCATTTGATTTCAAGTAGGAAATAATATTAATTCCCCATCATAAATACAATCAATTTCGTAGTCAATTGACCAACATTTATTTAAGTCTCAAATTATGAATTTCGATAGTATCCTTACTGATGGTTTCTTAGCAATCTTTTGCTAAGTATTAGCCACTAAGGCCTGTTTGATTTCACACTCCGGCTAAAATAACTGTGATTATGTTCTAAGCATCTTGCTTAGATGTGATGATCAACCTCATTATTCCCTAAGGCTAGGGAATTCGGATCTTCCATGTTAGGTTCAGTATCGAGAGTCTCTCCTTCCCACATGAAACCATGAGTTGGATGGAGTTTTACAGAACTTGCATCTGGTTAATTAGTATCATCAGATCTGGAAGATGAACATGGAGCAATGTTCTCTAGATTCTTGTCAAAAGTTTTTCTTGTGATCTTATTCACTTCAGCAAGAAAATAGCTTTGGTCAGCCTCAATGTTTTCGACTGTACCATCATCTCTCCAAATTCCGATTCTTTAATGCATGGATGAGGGAACAACACCTATCCCATGAATCCACTCCCTTCCTAACAACAAATTGAAGTTAGCCTACGGTGGGACTACTATGAAAAAAGTTGTTCTAACCTAACCACCATTCCCACCGTTAGACTCACTTGGAGAGTACCATGGGAATGACCAACCTTTCCTTCATAATTCGATAGAATTACATTATGAGGCTTCAAATCATTGTCATTCTTGTCAATCCTTTTGAGTAAGGATTCAGGCATCAAATTAACAGCAGCACTACCGTCGACTCACACTTTATTAATACCAATCTCATCCACTTTGGCTTGGATGAACAAAGGATTAAGATGATTCTTCATTGAATCATCAGGCTGATCGAATATGGCTTTCCGATTATTTTCAGAGCCATCATTTGTTATGAAATAGAACATCGGTTTGTATTCCTCCATGTCTTTGGGATCGAACTCTTCCTCTGAATCATCGACTTCTGACACCATATCATATTGAGCGTGTAAAATAGAGACCACGTTGCATATGACATTGAAGTATGGTTCTGAATCCATAAATTTTGAACCTAATTCATCATCTTCATTAGGATCCTCTTTGACTAGGGGAAGATACAACCTTTCTTTTGCTGGTCTTCTTCCTGATTCGACCATTCTTTGATTACCCTCTGGGTCAACAGTCTTGTCTTTAAGGCTTGTAACAATTCCTTTTTTAGATCTCTGATACCTTCTCCATTGAGTCCTTGTCATGGGATTCTCTCCCTTGTAGTTGTGGATGTATGCATATTTCTTTGACTCAAAAGCGGTACCATTTTTGTTGTTATCAACATTACTGGTGATTCTTTTCACCACATTGTTCTTCCCATGTTGCACATTCTTGTGGGCAGACTAAACCATTTATGGTTGGGCGCGTAAGGAACAAAAGCTTTTCCTTCACCACCTTTGTTGACATAATTAGTGGTCGAAGAGTTATTAATAAAATGGATAATACTCTTTGTAAAAGAAAACTTGGGTCTATGATCACCAGACCATTTGTTCCTTTTCTTAGGTTTTGGGATTGAACTTTCAAAGCCTTTAGTTGCCTCTTTGTCAAATACAACACTACATATGGGGCAGAGCATTACCTCAGAATATTTCAATCAATTCTTCTTCAACTGTAGGATAAGCTATCTTTAACTTCTCGTCGAATTGGGGCTCTGGAACAGTCTCTTCGACGTGTTCTGCATCTTTAGTGATGTCCACCAATCTACATTCTGCAACATCAGCTTCTATGCCCACTTCCACTTCGAGAGATAGGTCTTCAAAAGCATCAATGATCACTTCAACCATATTGCAACCTGCAATGTTAGTATACAACATGCTCACATCCTTCAAAGGATCAGAGTCTACTTGAATTTGAGGCTTTGGCTTGTTTCCAAACTTCAATCTACCTTCATTGAGACCCTTCTGAACCAAATCCCTGAAAAGGGAACATCGTGAGGTATTATGTCCCAAAAAATTATGGTATTTACTAAAACCTCTTTTTTGACGTTGTTCTAGTGGTGGGATTTTCAAATCCTTGGGTACTACCACTTGACCATCAACAACTAAGAGGTGTTATGTCCCAATATTCAAACCATTTTCAGCCATTATATTTTCGACCAAATTGGCTATACTGTTATGCACACCAATGTTTTGTTGACAGACATTCCTAACAACTTCATCGGCATAATTATTTCTATCCACTAAGATCTTTTCAGGTTGACCCTGAATTACTGGTTCGGCCGGTTGGGGTTAAGGCACATGCTGTGGCCTTTGAACCATTGGTTCGATCAACCGCAACGGTTGTTGATTTTGTATTTGCGTAACCGGTCGGTAACCGGTTGTATGGGTGCAAAGAAATCTGCTATCCTCCCCATTTTAGTGGTTAAGGCTTGGTAGCTCCGGTTTGTGTCCCTTATCAAAGGATTAAACACGGTACCAAATTGTTGTTTTAACAAATTAAGCATTTCGTGGTTACTCTCGTCCATTTGTTGTCTTAACAAATTCATCGAATCTGTTGTCAACGTTGGTAGAGTATTTCGACCAAAAATGCTAGAACTTGAGGGACTATGTAAGTTGTGCATTGTGAACGGATTTGCTTGGTCTGCAAATGCAGACGCACTATTATGTTTATTTGCCATCATCGAAGTTGGCATACCATACAGTTGTTCCTTAGAAGGTTTTTCATACTTGTATTTCAATCATCAAGCCTAGGCCTGACTAAAGGAGAACTTTGAGTACTGGTAATCGAAGGAACACCAGCAGTGAATGGTGGTATAACAGTTCCCATTTCTGGTCGTGTCATCGGAACAGACGTAGAAACGTTTGAGGGAGCAGTTACTCCCATTTCCGTCGAAACTAGCATAGCCATAGTTGCCCCTATAGGGGTCGACACGTTTAAATATCCCAAAGGAAAAAGTCGCTTGTAAAAATTGTGCTTGTGAAGATGATTGTGAAGAGGATGACATGGCATGAGCCATAGATTTACCACTTCTCAAATGCATACACAAACAATTTGTTGTTTTTAGCAATAAAGTTACCCGGAAATAGTAACGAAATCCTAAAAACGGATCTCACCAAGGTGATGGGTTTTGAAAACAGTTTTTTATGAAAAAGTTTTTAAAAATCAATTGCACAAACAGGATCCCACTGGGAGTGCTAATTTGTTTGCCTGTATTTTCAGAAAACTATGGGCTAGTTATGATTATTACAAGTGAGACCGAACTAGAGATCTTAGGAGCATGTTGTGCAAAGGTTTTGATCGAAAAAAGAGCCACGAGATGCACTCAGGTTACTTAGAGAGCAGGACAGGTTTGTAAACAAAAGGCCCTGTCTCTCAACAAGTTTGAGATTGCAAACAAAAGCAATATAAAGTAAAAAGAAAAGATAAAGGATTTAAGCACGTAAACTTAAAGGAAAAGTAAAATGCAATGCATTAAAATAAAGGTGCTCTACAAATCAGTTTACATACATTCTGTATAACTCGTTTCCCTAGATGCCAGTAGTTTGAGTGTTGTAGAATTCTATAAGTTATTTGCGACCCATTTTCCGGCTTGGAAACACTTATTTATACTAAAACCTAACTAGTGAAGCACTAACCCCATGATCAGCACTTCCTCCATCTTGGGAAACTGTTCGCCCCACGTTTCCACTAAGGAAACCGTTTCCTAGCTTGAAATCGTGCTTTCCCGCCTTCATTGCTTGACTTCGACGCAATCATTCTTCAGTTTTGTTCAATCGAACTTCAAGTCACGCGCTAGCTTGCAAACTTGTCGAAATACTTAGGTTCGAATAGGAGACAGCCTTCGAATCCTACAAAGTTAAAGGTAAAACAAATGTTAACCATATTAAACGAGATTGTTGAGTTTGCAGGCTAATAGAATGATCTTCATAAAATCAGCAGACAATCTTGCTCTCTTTTATCCTAATGTCAATCATCATATTACTCACCATACCCACATGTTCAGTTTTCCTACCATCTGCAACACCAACATTAACAAAACAAGGTCTTATGTTAATCCTATGATTCGGTTAAAAGTGGATAGTGGCATCAAATTGTCACCTGCTCCTAGATCATACAAAGCTTATCCTACAAAAATGTCCCCTACACTAACAGGGACATTAAAACATCCAAGATCTCCTTTCTGTCGTGGTACATGAAAAACATAAACAACACAAAAAATTTGTTGAAGAGAAATAAACCCTTAATTTGATGGCTTCTATTTCAGTTTTAGGATCTCTTTAAAAAATTTCATGCAACAGTGAATCTTTTCGGCCATTTCTTTTATAGACATATTCACTTTAAACCCTTCTAAAGATTTCATGAACTCTTGAAATTTTTTATTTTCTTGTCTCAAATACTTCAACAATCCTCTTTTTTTCATCCTTCTTTTCTTTTTGTTTTTTTAAGGCTACTTTCCTAGCATGGACATAACAGGCATGGTTGGCATTCCATTCTCCTCATAAGCCACTTCCTCAACTACCTCTTGAGTACTAAATTCAACTTTACTAAGATTCTCCTCCTTACTTGGCTTCTCCTTGGGAACTTCCCTTCTGCTCTCCTTCTTACATTGATTACCTAGCTTCTTACTCCTCCAGTTTTTCGCAAACCTTCTTGTCCACCACTCTGGTTCCTTCTGCCTCCATGGAGTTGTTTGGCGGCGTACTATTCTTTGTGCTTCTTTAATTTCTCCAAGTTCACGTTGTTTGGCCATGAACCTATTCTTAAATCATAGATAAACATGATTATGTTCAAGAGCAGCAACAAAGGGTACAATAACATTGATGTTTTATAGAGTTTCCAAGAGCACCTGCATTCTATTTATCTTTCTTTGTTTCTTTTTATATTTTTCAGTTGGCACAATTAAAGGGCTATATTTACTTACCTGGTGTTTCAGCTTGTTATTCCCTCAATGTTAGATTATTTTGTATTACTTTCCTCATTCACCACCATCTTGAACTCCTCACTTCATGAGATTTCAATATTAGTAAGTTGTTTAGAGAATTTCCTAATTTGAGTTTCCAAATTCTTAAGTGAAGCATCGATGTTTCTTTGAGACTCTTCTGGATTCTTTGAGAGAGGTTGAATTTGACTTTGAGTAGTCTTTATGTATTGGCAAAAAGTTTCCGCAAGACTTTTCTTGGGTTGTTGTCAATTGGTGGCTTGAGATGGTTGAAAATTAATGTTTCCACCTGAAAATATATTTTGACGATTTGGCCAACCAAAATTAAATTTGTTAGAGAAATGGTACCAATGATGTTTAGCAATAGCTCCCACGTACTTCACTTGTTCCTCGGATAACCCAAAACTTGTTGGAACACATGCTCCGATTTCATGAGCTTGCTCACAAAAGTCGCTTCCTATGCCATTGGTTGACAGTCTAGCCACGTCTTGTACTTCCAACTTCTTAGATATTGCTTTAGTCATGGAACTGGCTAGGTAGTGTGTTGTTTCTGCATTGGCCTTTTTGAGTGGTTTTTCTCTAATCCTTTTTTTAACAATTGATGAATTAAATATGAATTTTTAAGTTTTTAGCGCTTAAAAATTCATATTTAATTCATATCTTGTTAAAATATTCAAATTTTTTGTAGAAGAGATTGTTATAAAATTATAAGCATCTATATAAAAATTTATTCAAAAATGTGAAGTATACAAATGATATGATTTAAACACAGGGACTATAAATGACGGTAGAAAATTTTTTAGGGACCAAAAATTGATGAAATTTTTTATAAAAACTAATACTTAAAATTTGAAAATTTTATAGACACCAAAAACATATTTAACGCTTTTTTTTGTAATAGCTTGCAATACTCCTTGTACTTTTCTTTCTCTTCTATTTATATAATATTATATCATATCATATCAATCATTAAAAAAAAAGAGATTCGAGCCTAAATGTTTTAAAATCGGTTATATTAAAGGTCAATTATATGATGCATAAATAAGACAATTCATATTTTTTAATCAAAAACAATCTTGCATAATGCAAAAACTTATTTCTACTATTGATCTAATTGTAGAAGACAAATTTGTGTTAGTGCAAGACTTATCTCCGTGTTCACATTAGAGAAAGCATATATTGAGGCTTATTCCCCTCTATAAGAGTAAATCAACAATTTGATCCTGTCTTTGTACCAAGTTCTTAAATTGGTCCCTGACTCTATCAATAATTTAAAATGGTCTCTGTCTTTGTCAAATTTTTCTCAGATTGGTCCCTGTCTCTATTAGTTGTTTTGTATTTTGAGTGTTAATGGCGCAATATCTTTTAAATATTATTTAGTGGTTAATTGTATAATGTTTTTTGGATCTTATTTGATACGTTAATGACTTAAAATACAAAACAATTAATAGAGTCGGGGACTAATATGAGAAATAATTGACAAAGATAGAGACCATTTTGAGTTATTAATAAAGTCAGAGACCAAGATGAGAATTTGATACAAAGACAGCGACCAAATTGGTAATTTACTCTAATATTGTTGGCTAGACAAAGTGTTTTTTTTTATATAAAGACAAAAATCTTTGGCAGACATCATAGTTAGTATGGCGTAAGTTATGGAGTTGTGTAGGTACGAGGAGTAACCAACTCATCCCAATTATTATTGTAACAGTTAATTTGGGTCCATAGTTTTCATTTCCTTTCCGTTTCTTAATCTTCAATTGTCGTACACTATGTTTGTTTGGATTTATGTATGCATATGGACAATTGCATTCCACATGTTCAGAAATCAATCGCGCGTTTGTTTCTCTTTATTGATGTCGGTATAACGTTTTCTTAACGAACAAATAGTCGTTTTTTATCCTTTAATATGTAATGAATAATCACACAGTCCTTTCATCGAAATTTTAAAATAATTCTACAATGCTAACAATTACTTTTTCTCACATGAATTAATATGACAAAAAATAAGTATTTATAATGACAAATATGACAATATACAAGTATATTGACGATCTAATATGGTATTATTAATGTAATATTATAATGTCAAAGACTATTTTAATAAGTAAGATGCACAATTAAGGAATTATTTAGAATTGTGATTCATTAAAAGACTACTATCACTATTCGTTATACGTTTAGAAACAAAAATGACTGTATAATATTTTCTTAATAATGTGCATTCAATGCAAACCGAAGAGGACAGTATCAAACAAAATATGAAAATTGTTATGAATATTATAAGTGGATGTCCATATAACAATTAGGTTATTGAGTCATATTATTAGCTTATTGGACCATATTGTGTTTGCTCCTCAAGTCATTGTATTTCTCTATAAATAAAGTTAATATGTAACATTATTATATACAACAAGAGAGTAATAGAATATTTCTCTCTCTTCTCTCTCTCCCTCTCCTTCTATTTTCTTGTTCTTATTTTCTTAATTTTATAACACGTTATCAGCATGAGTTTACCAAATGAGGTATGCATCTCTTAATTTTTTTTATGAAAATAAGTTTTGATTTTTGTATTGATCATTATAGGTTATACTGTTAAAATTGCATCAATTGGAATCAATACCTTATAGATACAGCTACTTACAAAACCATGCGTGGGTTTTTAATTTGGTTATTGTTTATGATTTGTATGAATCTTGTATATTAATAAAGGTCAAATAATAATAATAATAATAATAATAATAATAATAATAATTATTATTATTATTATTATTATTAAATAAATAAATAAATTGGCATCATGTCATTCTGTTATATGTTCGATGTTGTTTGTGCTTCGTGACCTACATAAGTCTAGTGAAGCATCGATATGTTTCGTGACCGACATTGGTTTGGTGAAGCATATTTGATCATTCATATAAACATAAACATGTTGACCAAATTTATTTATATGGTATTTATTTGGATATTCGACGTAATTTGAACTTCATGACCGACATCAGTATCGTGAAGCATCAAAACTTCGATCATCCATACTAACATAAATATATTGATATATTTTTATTTATATGTGTTATGAACCACTCACACGGCTACACATGTACAATAATACATCACTTTCAGGCTACGCACTCAAAGAAGCACGTCAACTCACCTGAGCCGTGCCACACTGGAGCACACCTCCTTGCTAGGATCACGCTACACGTGTCCACTCCTGCTCCTAATCATACGCTGCATAACCCGGAGACAATTATGCCACGAGCGCGGCTATATAAGGGTGAACTTGCTTCACCCTTAAGGTACACAACATTTTTCACAACACTTCTAAGACTTTCTTTCTCAGTTCCATTACTGACTTGATCATCAGAGTGCTAACATGCCTGCAGGCAGCTTTCGTTCCACCGCAGAAGACGCTTCGCCGCCGCACCGGAAGCCGTTACCGATCATCGGAGCATTCTCTACAACCATTGTGACTCAACTGCTCTCATCAGACAGATGAATATGATACATTTATGTATTTTTTCAAATCAAATTCAATTAGTGTTCATTTATTTCCTTATGAATTCCTGATGAATTCGATATGCATGCAACCGAAAAAGAAAACAATATATAATCAAGTTCAGAAATACACATCATAAGTAAAAAAAATCAACCCAATGAGAAAAACTACAGTGGGGAAGTTATTCACTCTGACTTCCTTAAACTTGGTGTTTTCATTGTTAAGGGAAATTCTTTCTCTATAGGTGTTCGAAGGGATGTACTTAGAAAGCTGGGTACAAATTCTTTGTTCTTGTGTATATTGATGACATGTCATCTTACGTTATTCTTAGCATGTTTTTCAGTCTTTTCAGTAGGTTTTACCAACAATACAGAGGAGTATTAGAGTAATTGCCTATGATTTTTGGACATTTGTAATGTTTTCTACATTTGAGTATGTAATCAGTGTTTTCCCGAAACATAGCAATTTTTAGGGTGTTCTGTTAGTCTATATGGCTATTATGTTACCAAGCTAGGAGGGGGGGTGAATAGCTTTTTGAAATGTTTTTCTAGAGTTTTAGTGAAAACCAATTTTAACAAAATTGACTATTGGAATCGTGCTCGAACAATCACAAACAATGAATCAAAAAGACAATACATGTGTGATGGAAGAATTGAATTAACTATGAACAATGTACAAAACTTATAACATGAACAATACAAATCTTATTATACAATCAAAATTTAATTAACCATGAACAATGTACAAAACTTATAACAATTTCAAACCAAACCTAAGTGAACAAAAACACTAAGCTTTCAAATCAAAACACAATACATGTGTGATGGAAGAATTGAATAAATTTTGCAATCAAGTGATCTAAGCAAATATATGAAACCTAATTCAATGAATTAGATTAATTTTCAATGAAAAACAACTTAGATCAATACTAACAATTATCATATCAATTATTCAATTAATCACATGCAATATTAAAAAGTAAAGAGGATAGGGAAGAGTGACAACACCGATATTTTTATAGTAGTTCACTCTTTCTCGTCCTCTCTAGTGCTACGTCTACTCTTCGTGATGAAGTACTCCTTCACCAAGGTCATCCACTAAGTAACAAATGTTGATTACAATGTGTTTACAAGAGTTCCTTGAAATTAAACCTAATTCTTCAACCCCTATGAAAAAACTCCCCCAAACTCCAAGTAACCCTTGAATTTGGTGCTCCTTGAATCTTCGGATCCTTGATTAGTTGGGAGTTATGATTCAATTATTTGGTGCTCCTAGAGAGAATAGTTGCAAATGATTCAATGAATTGGGAGTTATAAGGAGTAGGGTTTATATAGTGAAGAGAAACAAGACATAATTTTCTCATAAAGATAACAGAGGAATCGATTCATTTAACAACTGAATCGATTCAGACACTAAGAAGGACAAGCCCAGATACAAGGAGAGGTTATGAAGATTGATGCAATTCATGTGATGTGTGAAACGATTCAAGCTGACCAGATGAAGATTTGAATCAATTCAGGATTGGATTGAATCGATTCAGAGAGAGTCAGAGAGTTTAATGATACGACTCAAGGATGATTGATACGATTCAAATATGAATCGATTCACAATCATCATGACTCGATTGATATCAAGTCAGAGACTTAAATGAGACGATTTAGACAAGGGTGAATCGATTCATGCAGAGAAAAGACAAAGATGAACAGATTCCAATAGTTTCACTAGGGTGCTTTAACAAAATCTATAAAGGAAAAGCTAGACTAACAACATCTAATCTAAATAACACAGATATAGAAACAAAAAGGCTTACATCATCAAAAATTATAACTAGAGGCCTCAATCTCCCAAGTTCTAAGACATCGTACATTGAAGAAAACACCAAAGCGAGCGAAGTAAACGCACAATTCAACACTGGATTTGTACTAAAGGGCCTAGGCGCATTGCAAAAGTGCCTGGCGCATGGCTACTTTAGCCTAAAGCGCCCTTGAGCATGGAATAAGCACCTAGCGTTTTCTGACTTGCGAAAAAAGTCACTTTTTGTAACTTTTTCGCCCTTGGAAGCCCATATATTTGACCCAAGTCAGGTGGAAACTTTCCCTATAAATACCGCCATCCTCATTCATAATTTCTCATTAAGAACTGGAGCAGTTCAAGAGGAAGGCGATTCTAAGAGCCAAGGAGGAGTTCTATCTTCTCCTATCTTTTCTAGGGTATGTTTTTATCTTTTTGTATCTTGTCTTTAGTTACCATGTATAACTAAGTAGTTATAGGTTAGAGCTTTATGATGAACTCCTGTTTATTTTGTTGGATAATTATTTAATTATATGTCGTTTATTTAGTTATTTTATGTTTGCTATTTGGTTTTAATAGTCTAGATTTATTTGACTATGAAGTAATTAGTTAATAACTAGCGAAAGATACCGAAAGCGAGTTGACCCTAGTAGTAAGTACTTAGGAGGTGACATCACTAAGACTGAGTAAAATCTGTTGAACCTAGAAGGTAACTGGTTAGAGATTAAGGAAACAAGCGGTTTCTTGAAGGAAATAAGTTGAACCTAATAGAACCATTCTCATCGACCCTTGGTAAGGTAGACGCTATAACACCCTAAACCTTTAAAGCGATAAATCACGCAAATAATACAATTATACAAATGATCTAGATGCTACTTCTTCTATAAGTCCAAACATGCATGATTAATTTTCAAAACATCGCAGTGAAATAATATATTAACACCTCATCAACAACTAATAAAAATCTCCAAAGTAGCTATTCCATATAAATCATAATACATCACCAAATATCAATCTCAAATCTCAACATACTGAGTGATAGTATCAAAAGACATGAAAAATAAACAACATAAGACTGATGCCTAATTAGAGCCTTAAACTAAGAATCCCAAAGCAAAGAGATGAGGTAGCTCTAAGAGCTAGCCTCGGGAATACTCACAAGCAATCAAGGCAACTAATCCTGCAAGTTGTCTATCCATTCATACAAATAGGCAGACGATAAACCAAACGACCACCGAGGTTAGATAACATTCAACAATTAAAGTATAATCAATTATAAGTATTCAAAGATTTCATGTATAGCATATAAACAAATTCATCACTCCTACAATACTAACATCACATAAATAATATCATACCCTTATCATAGAATATCAACATATTCATCCTTAATCAAATCATCAACAAAATTTATCACCTTAACAACATCAAACAATATAAGAATTTCTCACCTTATTCCTTATCTAGTTCAATCATCAACTACACTAAACTTATCATTTAGGAAGTATAAGCATACATGCTACTTTATTAATTTTACATATAATTCACATCAATCATATGGATCACATAAACTCTTGCCTAATCAACTTAACAATTACAATTCATCATTCCAACAGTATAGGCAAGGAATTCGTCATCATTAAGGAAAATCACCAATTCAAATACATATGATTTGTCTCTAAGCCATGTTCATGGGGACAAACTCTCTTTTGTTTTAAAAAATGGTTAAATAAGTTTTTGGTCACTATAAATATATTAAATTTAATTTTCAGTCCCTTTACAAAATTTCAACAAATTTCGGTCTCGCAAATATTTTTCAGCACGACGTTAGGTCACAATTTTTATATCAACTCATATGTACCCTTCAAATTTTTTAATTAATTTTTAGAGTTGTTAGGAATATTATAATCACACGAGGGTTTCATATGTATCAACGAAATAACATTGGTATATAAGTCATTCCCATGAATTTAACTTAGTTGGTAATGATATTGGATAATATATATGCATGGGTTAGAGTTCGAGTCCTAACCACCCCACCTATATTACCTAAACAGTGAATTTCAAGCCACTAGTTAATAGGAAAAAAAAAACACATCCGTGTGTAAGTTCAATAAACCATATGACTCTATTTCTTCCTGAAACCCATTTGTTTTTGTTTTACTCTCTTTCTTCTTTTCCCCTTTTCTTCTTTACTGTTCAAATTTCTTTTGGGTGTCATTATAATTTGAAAACTCAATGATATATGTCTCCCAAAGTGCCTTTCTCTCTGATTTTATTTGCGCAACTGTTGAGAAAGAGGTATGTTACTTGAATAATTACTTTTAGAATAATTTATCAGACAATTAAAGATGTACTAAAAAATTTAGGTATTGTCATAGAAACCAAAATAACATAGGAAGAGTAAGAATACACAAAGATTATGAGAAAGAGAATTGTTCAAAAAGTTATCATAAAATAGTTGTATAGATATCATTCTGATTGAGAAAATACAAAGTTATGGGATCCAAATTATTTTTGTTTTACATCTTTGTTTCACATCATCCAAACAACGTATGACATTAATGAGTCAAAACAAAAGGCCGACATTAAAAGATATTCATTTTTCTTGTACAGAAATATATAAATTTTTGTTGGGCGTGTAAGTTCCGTAAACCATGTGACTATTTCTTCCTAAAAACCATTTGTTTTTGTTTTACTCTCTTTCTTCTTTTTTTGCTTTTCTTCTTTTTAGTTCAACCTTTCATAATTTCTTTCGGTTGTCATTATAATTTGAAAACACAACGATATATGTCTTCTAGAGTGCTCTTCTCTATGCGACTTTATTCGCGCATCAGTCGAGAAAGAGATATGTTATTTGAATAATTATTTTTGAAATAATTTATGAGACAACTTAAGATATACCAGAACAATAGAAAAAGAGTTAGAATACAGTGCGATTATGAGATAGAGAGTTAACCAAAATATTATTATAAAATGGCTGTATAAATATCATTTTGGATTGAGAAAATACAAAGTTATGGGATCCATATTTTTCTGTTTTGCATCTTTATTTCACATCATGCAAACAACGTATGACATTAATGAGTCAAAACAAAAGGCTGACATTAAAAGATATGTATTCGATTGGATATTTTACAAGTTTTAACGGTGAGAGTGTGAGTGTGTGTTTTGTGTGAGTGAATTGGATTGGATATTTTACAAGTGGATGAAGCCAGATGGCTGGCTAGTTTTTGAAGGCTCTGTGATTGACTATGAATTCTTTTGAAAGCGAAAGGGAAACCGATGAGAAAAGACTATAATTTGTGGTTGTGTGTAGTAAGTGTAACATAGAGGAACACTTGGTTCAAAACGATTAACGTTATCAAAATATCCTCTCTATTATTTATAGAAGGCATTTTATCAAAATATCTATGCTACACTAATTATGGCTACTAAAGGATTAATAGGAAGATACATTTTTGTTAAAGATGTTGTTGTTATTCGATGTGTCCTGTCACACCATCAACATCTGATTTAGAGCACTTGCATTGCTCCTTTCATCAATTACCCGGTAAAAGACTCATGCTTTCGCATATATTAGATAACATTGTGATAATTATACAAAAAATAATTAGATTGTTAATATTGTCGAATGTTATAGATATTAAATGAATATTATAAGTATTAATGTAATGTTCTTTTAAAGATTTTTCTGTCATTTTTTAGAGCAAAATATTTTTCTCTTATATATACAAAAATTTGTTAAATAGTTGAGTCACACCAGTTATCGATTTTACTTGCATATATATGCGGAAATTATTTTTTTGTAAATATATGAGAAAATTGATATGATAATATCTTGAAAACTTATTACTATTTTGAAAATCAAAATTAATGTAGTGTTTCGATATTTGCACCACACTCGTTGCATATTTTATGTACTAATATCTGCATAAACAAATTTTTATATACATATATGAGAAAATCGATATGTTAAAATTTTGAAAACTCGTGATTATTTTAAAAATGAAAATTAATGTAGTGTTTCTATTTAATAACTCCTGACTATTTTTAAAATATCAACATTAATGTAGTGTGTCTATTTAATAAATTTTTATTTTATATTTAAAACATCATTCAATGTTTGCACCGCTCTCGTTGCAGATTTTAAATGTTTATATCTGCAAAACAAAAATTATATACATATATGAGAAAATAAATATGATAAAATTTTGAAACTCGTGGCCATTTTCAAAATCTCAATATTAATGTAGTGTCTTTTAAATAAATATTTATTTTATATGCAAAACATAGTGTTTGCTCGACAATTACAAAGTTAAGGTGATCAGGAGTTTAAGAAATGACAATTATAAAAATTTGCTGGAATATGATTTTTATATATTGTTAGTAGACAAATAAATTAAGGAAAGTGTTATTTCACGCGAGAACATTTATCTCAATTGTATCCTGATTGCAAGTTTTAGTGATAACAAAAACAAAAATAAAAGTTGCACTTATCACACTCGTCGGTTACCACAATACAAGGAGGTAGTTTTGAACGGTCGTAAAGAATTCGGGAAGTGTTTTGTCGTTGTAACAAACATTTCCCATAAATTAAATTTGCAACATGCCCATTATGCAAAAATGACCATTACGAAAAATGACCATTGTATATTGTTTAAGAAAGAAAAAAATCGTCGACCCTAGTTTTTTAGTGAGAGAAACTTCAACTTCTCTCTAAGTTTTCTTTCTCTTTCACTTATCTAATAGGGGTGGTTTTAGGTCTTTTTTTGACCTAGAATCACCCCTCTGCATTTTTTTCCCTTTCTTTCGATCTAAACAAATGATTTCCACATTTATCAATTTTTCTTGTGTTTTTTCTTGATTTTGTCGTCTGAGTGCGACATTGTGTCGATCGTCATCTTGTGTGTCGTTGTTTGATTTCGCATCTTGTTGTAATGTTCATTTGGTTCGTATTGAAAGATCAGCTTCAGTCAATCACATATTCAATCAATGATTTGGACGCCAACGTTGCAGATCCGAAAGCATGGTATTATGCTGATTTAGATTTTGCCATATTATTTGTAGGCATTTTGTCCTTATATGCTATTAACTTGGGTGTTGTGAGTTTGTTTGCAGATCCATCCTTTACGTTTTATTTGATTTTAATAATGTTATTGTATCTGATGTATACTATCAATTTGAATGAATGAATATCACTTTGTTTTTTATCAAAAAAATATTGTATAAGAAAGTATATCATGAGTTTTAATAAAGACGATTATGAAATTTTTCTCTTTTTTTGACAAAATTTTGTTACACTTGTGATGACCGTTATCCCTAATTAATTATTTAAAAAACAAATAAATTAGTTCCATAGTTATCCATGGAAATTTGTGACACTTGTGATGACCATTATCTGTAATTAATTTTTTAAAAAACAAATAAATTAAAAAGTTAAAAACAGTAAATTATTGACTTATCAAACTCCCTCATACTTGAATTTTTGCTTGTCCTCAAGCAAAAGGCATAAACATTAGCAGCATTAACAAAATTAACAACGTACACTAATCACAACTTCAAGTATTTCTTATGAACCTATTCAACCCAACAACAAGTTTGAAGTGAGTGTGTGCGTGTAGTCCAGCTTTTTTTTGCTCCTGTGTAAGAGATATTATGAGGAAACAAGTTCTAACCTTAACACTAAACCAACCGAGAAAAGTTCTTTCTTCATTTCATATAAGAGAGGTGAGAATCATTTTGATCTTTTGACAATTATAAATAAGTAAGAATGAATTACAGAAGCTATATGAATTTTCAGGATAACAACACCTTTTAAGGGAGGCTAGTGAGGGCAGCTCCTACCCCTCAAGGTCAATGATGCATCCATATAAGTTTTTAGGTTAACCAAATCCCCCATAGGAGGCCAGTGAGGGAAGCTCCTACCCCCTAAGTCAATGGTGTACCCTATGAATATTGCTTCCAACCCTCTTAATAATCAACCAGTTTTGGCACTTTATCATTTGATTAATGTCTTGGTGACCAACCAGTTTTGGGCACTTGGTCACCTTGATCCTTTTTTTCCCCCACACTAACTTATACTACTTTTACTCTGAAAACTTTTAAAGGTCAATTTACCACTAAAGTTCGAACGTGCTCCTTAAAATACATACCTACACACTTACTCAAAGACTGCAACTTTGTGCTTTTCTCAAAGAGAATTTTTTTTCCACAATAAAACATGATGTGAGTATAGCAAGAACACTCAAAACACAAGAAATCATTTTCATGTATAAAAATAAACATTTTGGAAGAGACTTAAAAAATTTATGTCACATTACACAATAAAAACAAGCTACTTACATGCCTTTCACAACAAAACAAAACAAAAAATTAAAATTCAAGGGATTTTGAAACACTACGACACTTAAACTAAAACAAGACTTTATTGACTCCCCCCATACTAAATATTTACCTCAATAAAAAAGAAAGAGAAAATTGCAAAATAAAAGAAAAAGAAAGAGAAAAGGAAAGCTCACAATTTATTATGGTGTGAATGAGGAAGAAGAAGAAGGAAATGAAACCGGTTATGGAGAGGGGAGGTCGCACACGGCCGTGCCTGCTGGCGCACGGACCGTGCGTAGGTTTTTGGTTTCTTTGGCTTTTGGTTGACTCTTGGTCGCGCATGACCGTGCGCTCATAGGCACGGACCGTGCAGACCTTCCTAGTGGCTAGGCTTCAATTTTTTTTTCTTTTCTTTCTATTTTGGACAATCACCTACAAAATAAAATAAAACAACACAAAACAAAACAAACAAAAATAAAAGAAATTAAACTCGTGGGTTGCCTCCCACGAAGCGCTCGTTTAAAGTCATTAGCTTGACGTTTAAGAGATTTCTATACCCTATAACCAACCTTTCACAAAGGGACAATGGCATCAAACTGACACTTTCTCCCAGGTTACACATGACTTTTTCTATAGTCTTAGATCCTATGACACATGGTATGGAAAAACTCCCTGGATCCTTAAGTTTTGGTGGCAATTGGTTTTGGATGATTGCACTAAATTCTTCCGTAAGGTTCACCGTCTCATTCTTCTCAATTTTTCTTTTGTTAGAAGGAACATTAATGTAGAGCTTGTTTAGCATTTCAACAAATTTCCTAAATTGCTCATCTAACTTAGACTTAGCAAACCCTTATGGGAAAAGAATGTTTGGCTTATATGGTGGTGGTCGTTAGGCTTTTAACTCTCTACTACAACTTTCTCACTTTGTGGCTTTTCACTCTCTACCTCAACCTCATTTGTCTTGGGTTTCCCTAAGGGGTCCTCTAGTTGCCTGCGATTACTAAGTGTAATAGTGTTCATTTAGTTCGTTTTAGGTTGGCTAACTTGTTGGGCTACATCAGAGATTTGAGTTTCTAGCATTTTGATGTGAGTGGCAATGGAGTCCACTTTTGATGTAAGCTTAACGAGAGAGTCATTCAAAAATCCAGTTTGGTTTTTAAGTTCTTGGAATTGCTTGGATTGATCCATAACATAATTTTCTAGCAAAAGTTCCAAGGTGGACTTTTTAGGGACTCTTTGGTTGTTTGCATAACCGGGTGGTGATGTTTGTCGTCCAAAGAGTTTTGAGGAGTTTTATTATAAAATTTTTGGTTTGACCTCATCCCTCAACGCCGGTATGACCAAATATTCCAAATTTTGTGTAATTGATTTTCTTTTCAAACAGATTAGCTGAAAGGTTAAAGATTAAAATTTGGGATTTTTATTGATTAAAAATTTATAATAATAAAAAGCGCCTTGGGATTATTGGTTCATATTAATGACAAATCTTTCACAAACCAAACCCTAAACCTAAATCTGATGTTGGATCTATTTTCCAAACACAAGTTTCTCTGAGGCTTTTCATATCTCCTTTCGGTCTCAATGAATGTATTTCAATAAAAACGACGCCTATTCTCATGGTTGATTGTTATCGAAACCCTTTAAGAACGAAACTTTAAGGTCTCAAGGTTTACTAGACTATTCTCATGTTTCGTAAGCCTTGTCTGATCTCACATGTCTAATACTAACCTTCATCTTTCGATCCTTCAATTAGTATTTGAAATATGAATTAAGAACGGTGAGATTAGATTAGAAAATAGATTTTCATAAAATTAGGGTTCTAGGCTTGGTTTGATAGGGATTAGATCATTAGGCTCATCCAAGAATCCCAAGACAAAGAAGTCTACTCACTCGTGTTCATCGTAGACATAGAGAAAGAGAAGAGAAAGAAAGACATAAAAATAAATAACAAGAAAATAAGAACTTTTATTCAAAGAAATAATTGTCACTGAAAATTCCCAAGAACAAAAGATGAAAGACTTTGATTAATAGAAATAGTTGTCACAGAAAATTCCTAAGAAACAAGGTGATTCTACAAGTCTGATGGCTCATCTATTTATAGCTAAAGGAGCAGCATAAAATTGCACTAAATCGGGACATAGATTTGTACTAAATCGGCATATAAATTTACACCAAATCAGAGCATATAATTGTACCAAATCTGCACGTAAATATGCACCAAATCAGCACATAAATATGCACCAAATCAGCACAAAAATATGACTAAATTTCCTTCTTTTTAGCTTTCTTCTCAAACAAGCGTTAATCATGTATCTTAATCCATTCTTTTGCTCAAAGACTCGATCTTTCATCATATTTGATCCTGAAATAAAAACAAACAAATTTGAAATAAAATAGTTCTAAAAAGTAATTAAAAACAATAAAATCTTAATAAAATAAAGACTTAAAAACAGTAAATTATTGACTTATCATATATGCATGCATAGTGTCAATGTATCGTAACTTATAATTTCACGTATGAAGTTATTTTGTGTGCATGTTGACTTTGATTTATATTGAATATTGGAAAGTTGATAACTCGATATGTCGTGTAAGTAATTAAAATAGATGGAAAATGGATATAATTATATTGTAGATATACATGAATTGTTAAGATTTCGTGATATTCTATGTTCATTTTTACGAGGAACATCTTTGAGATATAAATGTTTGTATCTCTTCTTGTGTGATATTAGAAATTTATGCAAATATGATCTAAAGTTATATGTTCATTGCATGAGATTATTGATTCATGTTGTCTATGATATTTGCATTTAATTAATTGGTTATACAAAAATAAAAATGTTATGTGTTTAATTAATTTGTTGTTTCTAGAATTACGTTTGAAATCAAAATAATATTTTTTTTTTGTTATGTATTGAAGTGCCGCAATTTAAAATGAAACATTGTGTTGACTCGTTGATAAGTTGTCATGTTCTTTGAGTGCACTGAATTAATACAATAGTTACAATTTTGTGAAATTCTTTTCTCTGTTAAATAAAAAGAAATTATTTGGAAAATTTTTGAAACAATGTAAAATTTGGTCAATGTAACACCCTAAACTCTAAAAGCGATAAATTACGCTAATGATACGGCCATATCAAGAATCGAGATGTTACATCGCCTCTAATTCACCAAACATGCATAAAAAATTCTCTGCAAACATCACAGCGGAAATAATAACATCATTACATAGACATTTAAATAAAACATCTCAACATTCATCCTTAATAAAATAAGTCACCAAATAACCATGTCATCACAACATCATCAATACATAGTCTCAGCATCTCCAACAGTCATAATATATACAAATAATAAAGACCGACCCCTAATCAGAGCCCTAGAGTCTAAGACGTTAAAAGGCAATAGACGAGGTAACATCCAAGCTATCCTCAAGCAACTCACCAAAGCAAAGCAAAGCAAACTATTCCTGCACACTGTCTACCCATCCATACGGATCAGGAAGGCGGTTAATCAAACAACCACTGGGGTTAGTTGTAACGTCCTATTTCTATTAAAGCGATAATACACGCGATGAAATCATATATTCAGGAAATAGATGCTACGTCGTCACAGAGTAATTCAAACAACATGCATATATAAAATTCCTCAATGGTCGTAGCGGATAAAAGTTATACATCTCCAAAATATACATGTCATAAGATCAATATACATAATCATATAAAATCTCCAAGTCCCATATTCAATTATGACACGACTCATCAATTATTCAAATGCATGCAATGTTCTCGACTCTTCTAGATGCATGCGGTACCAAATCACCTAAAGGTCGTCACCTTCGAGGCAACAAAAACATCGTATGTAAGATTTCACACCCGTCTTACATTTTGGATATAAACATCCGTCACCATCAGTCATGTATGCATGAACATATGACTCGACTCAATGCATATGTTCACACAAACAATTCACCATATCATCACCAATCATTTAGCATATATGCA
>Ga0228711_1003147_pt1 | contig 25674 bp, 11 predicted proteins | sample MedpolnodulmetaG_2_FD_177996 | JGI IMG/M metagenome (GOLD analysis project Ga0228711, IMG submission 177996) | Root nodule microbial communities from Medicago polymorpha collected in Santa Monica, California, United States - brown nodules | ecosystem: Host-associated > Plants > Roots > Nodule... | reverse complement strand
TATGTTACTTTTTAATTTTATTAATTTTTTTTTCTTTTTTTAATCAAGTAATGTAGTAGTTAGAGTTCACCTTTTAAGGTGAATAAATGGATTGTTTGAGATTCAAACCCGACCCCTACATATTACAATGTATTATCTTTATCAACTGAGTTATACTCACGAGAACAATTAGTTTTATCATAACACCCTTAATTATTTATTATCTCATTCTACATATTTATTTCTCTTAATAATTTATTATCAACTTTTTCTGAGGAAGGTTGCATTGAACTTTAAAACTTGCAAATAATTATGAACAATTTTTTTTTTCTGCCTAAGCGGCTGAATTTTTAAAAGTTAATTATTTTGTCCATATTTAATTTTTAATATTCATGTTGTATAGGAAAGGAATTAAAGAAAAAAAAGGAAAACATACAGTTTTAACTTTTGGGATCAATAAGATTATGAACAACAAATTATAATTTATTTTTAATTTTTTTTGGATTTTGTACCGGTTTTCGACGCATCAAAGGTGGGCAACTAATCCAGCTCGTGCGTAGAGCTGGCATGGAACACATGATTCTTAAACCTTAATTTATGGTCCATCCTAAATCGCACACACACGGCACATTACATTCTCAGTTTCAAACCAATCATCACAGAACATATGACATGACTCTCACAATTCCTAATTTCTTTCATGTTGAGGAACCAACATAGCAATATCATTTGCTACATTTTGAGCGTCGATATTAGCTCCATAAAATCCCCTCCTTGACAATCCAACGCAGTAAAAACCGTTCTTACCTTTCCAGTGGTATGGTAAACCAGGCTTTGGAAAACCATCCTCATTCAAAAGATCACCACCCTGTTCAAAATAATAAACACTAGATTAATTTACATTGAACATGACACTACATTGAATCAAGGGCTATTACAATAGAGAAATCTGTTAAATTAGTGATATTATTATTAGTTAGTTAGATTAATTATGCAAAGCACCTCACATACCAGCTTAGACACATGATTCAACATACAAATATTGAGAGACAGAGAGATCCTGAATTGCATTTAATTTGAAAAATGAATTAAGTGATTGTTGTTTACATATAAGATGTAGAATGAGCTATATATAGGTTTTGGTGCATATTTGAATTCACATTAAATTTGACAAAATCATGGCGGCAAAAACTATACGTTGAAATTTCAACAAAATTAAATTGTCTTGTGATTTTGTTAGTGTCACCTTGATTCCATCAATATAGCTAAATAGTGAATTACTATTTCCGTCTCAAAATAACTTATCTAACTAACTACCTCATACTGATTAAAAAAAGTATATAAATGAAAGAGAGAAGTGTATTTTTACTAAAATACCTTTATCATGTATTGGTGTATTCACTTTTACCATAAAAGCAAAGTGAAAGATATTGAATTGGAAGCGATGTAAGTAGTATTAGTGTTGTATTGAAATGAGATCATTCATTTTAGAACAATTTTTTTTACAAATAAGTCACCTATTTTGGGATGGAACGGAAGGAGTGCTTTGCAAGGTACTTTGCATAACTTGTTAAACTTGACCAACATTGGTATAACAAACTTAACAGGATTCTCAATATATACTTTTTAATATACCATGTTTCTCTATATAAAAATGTAGCTAATATCGTACCCAAAAAAAGTAGGTAATATTGTCTTTCGCATAAAATATGATACCTTAAGCCATTTTTGAGTTGATCTCTTGAAACCAGTGCAGAAAATAATGGAGTCAAACGGGTAGGATTTTCCATCACGGAACAACACTTGGTTACCACTTATGCTCTCTATTTCTGCTGGCAACACCTACATATATACAGAATAAAATTATGCCACTCGTCAATCTATGTCTTTATCACATAAACAATTAATGTGTCAAGTTTACATATATGTATTACCACAATTGATATATGTATTGTCACATCCCTCAACCTCTATTCACCTTATTAATAAACTTAATGTATTGGCAAAAATAAACTTCAAACTCAATGGTGGTGAAAGGTCACACATTTTATAAAGTGAAGAATTAAATTTTCGAATTATAGATGACAGAACTTTTTTTTTTAAGGAAGGAATAGATGACAAAACATTTTTTTTAGGGAGAATAGATGACAGAACATAAATCGTAAATAATTGACAAAATTTAAAAAAAAAGTAATAACTTAATAAAAAATTAAAAAAATTACGGATGTGGCGTCCACGTCAGCATTGACTTGTCAAAATTGGTCTGGGTCAAAACTGCAAAATGGGAAGTACTTAGGGTCCGTTTGGTTCGAGAGTTTTGGACGGGCGGGGAGATTTTTAATTTGAAGTGTTTGGTTCAATTTTTAGAAGGGGAGGGAGCAAATCTTTTTAAAATTTCATTGCATTGTCATAATTATCCTTAAATTAATTTCAAATCTCAATATTAACCTTGTAACAATTTTTATTATTATTTATTATTATTAGGTTATCTCATATAACAATTATTATTATTATTTTGTTATATTTTTTTTATAACAAATTTTATTATTATATTATCTATAACTCTTATTTGTTGCATCAAAAACCATTTCTACCACTACTTTGGTGATGTCAACGGCCTTATTATTATTATTATCTTATTTTAATTCAACTTATTATTGCTTGTTGATCCTCTTTTTTTTAATGTTAATTCACCGGTTCATGTCTTGTTGTGGAAAATATATGAGCCAGTTTAAGATAAAATAAGCAGCTTAGATGTGTGTTTGTCATTGGTTGGTCTCTGAAATTGTAAAATCAAGTAGTTTCTTTTATTTAATTAAGTTTAAGGGTAAAACAATAAAATAATTTTAAAATCCCTCCCCTCCCCTTGCGAACTAAACACGTTTTTAATTAAAATATCTCTCCTCCCCTCCGTTAAAATCCCTCCCCTCCCCTCCCCTCCTAATTCTTGAACCAAACGGACTCTTAGGGGGCTGGATTTTATTTTATTTTGTTAGGAGGTCAAAATCGCAACTTCCTAATACTTAGGAGGCCAAAACTGCTATTAAGCCAAGATAAAATCAAAATCAAACCGTTCTCATGAGCTAAAATCAGTTTATGAAAATGTTATAGGCTATTTTCGTATGTTCCGTCAAATGGTGTCACAAGTGCTTATATAAGATAAATTCAAATAAGTCAATACAAACGATGTTAAAACGATGTTAATCTGTGCAAAAGATAAAGTAATTAACGTTTATGAAATCCATCTATGCATATGGTTATTCTAAGAGAGATCAGTATTTAGGCATGTCCTGTTTAGTCTCAATAACATTATCATTAGGTTTATATGTGTATTTGTTTTGTAGTTCTGTTCCGCTTTTGTTTTCCTCTTCTATTATGTTGGCCGTTGGGTCTGTGTTTCTTTTCATATGAATTTCAGAAGAAACAAACAAAGAACCGAAGAAGTATACTACTATACTGTATACATAGATACCTGTATCTCTCCGGATTTGATTTTCTTGACAGTTCCCACGTCAATTATAGGAAACTTGCCATACTTCATCTTCATGGTGAATGGGCCTTCACTAGGAAAAGGTATACCATATTTGCTCAGATCTCCATACACAATCCTGCTTGCTATCACCACTAGTTTCTCCACTGTGCTTGGTGACAGATAGTTGAACAGAACCCCACCATAATACATCATATCCCTAGAAAGAAAATGGACCTACATGTACATAAAAATACATTATTGCACAAGTTGAGTAGATTAATTGCATTTTGATCCTTAATTTTTCTTTCATTCCGTTTTGGTCAAGTTACAAAGGATAGACAATTTGGTCATTGAGTTTTTTTGGTTGGTCACTTAGGGTGATTTGCAAGTTGAATTTTGGAGGAAAAACTTTAGAGGATTAAGTCTATAATTTAAGCATGTGTTTGGTTCAGCTTTAATAGCCGCACATTTGAAGCGGTTTTTACCGTAATTTTAGGAAGATAATATTCCTAACTTCACTACAAACATGGATTGTTGCCACAATTTTGGCTGAACTTGGATTTCCCACCGCCGAAGCAAACACATACTAAGATATATTTGACATTTAAAAAAATAAAATTGAATTGAAAGAACAACATGATACACGAACATATAATATCATGCTCTTTAATTTTTTTTAAGTATCAAATATACATTAAAATGTAAACTTAGCCACTAAAACCCTCCAAAACCAACCGGCAAACATACAAATTAAGTGACAAATGTTAGACACTTTAGCTATTTGTCCGTCAAATGTTTCCTCCTTCTTCTTGTCAAGTCAGATGTTTAATTACCAAAATGAAATGACACTAGGAAGTAACATTAGACAGACTCAAATGAAAAACTCACAAAATAGACAAAAGTGTGTGAAGATTGTAACTTAAGGGATTAAAATAAAACGAAAAAATAAAATAAAATCAAGAGACCAAAGTAAATTTTAAAAATAACCAAAGGGTTCAAAAGTGTAATTTAGGGATTTAGATTAGACGCGGCCAAGATCAGTTAACTATGAAAATGGCTATGTAATCTAAACAATCCGATCTCAAATCAACGGGATTGCAGCATGAATCTGCGTGTTGCAAGTCACTGACCATAATTTAGCCTAAACTAGTAAAGATCTAATGCACTTAATTAAAGAGAAAAAGAGTAATACCGGGCTTCTAACAATGATTGAAGGTTTAGCACCAAAATTAGCCAAATCTAAAGCAATCTCCATACCAGAATTACCAGAACCAACCACAAGAACATGTTCATCTTTAAACTCCTTTCCATTTTTGTACCTAGTTGAATGAATCACTTTCCCTTTGAAACTTTCCAACCCTTCAACCTCAGGTACACGAGGTTCAGCTGTTTCACCACTAGCAACAACCAAGAATTTTCCAGAATACTCCTCAACTTCACCAGAACTCTTATTCTCAGCTTTAACTCTCCATTTCTCATCATCATCAACATACTCTGCTAACTCAACAGCTCTGTTGTATATAGGGTTGATGTTGAAGTTGTTGACATAGTTACCTAAATATTCTATGAATTGTTTTTTTGGTACATAGTGAGGATAAGAAGGTGGAAAAGGAAAGTGTGGTAACTCACAAAGTTGTTTTCTTAAGTGAAGATGAACACGATCGTAAGTGTAATTTTGCCATAGAGAAGCAAAACAGTTTTCTCTTTCGAGAATGATGAAAGGTATTGATTGTTTTGTTAAGCAAGCTGCTGTGGCTATGCCGGAAGTTCCAGCTCCGATTATTATCACCGGTGCTTCATGCATTCTGTTATTATTATTTTTTTAAATCTTGGTTTTAAGTTTGTTGTATTGAGGAAAATGATAAATAAATAAATAAATAAGAGACAATAGACATATGTTATAGTACAACGTTAGATGCTGTAGGGAACTTGATACAACGTTAGATGCTGTAGGGAACTTGATTTTATCAAATTTGTTTTTGATTCCCAATTGATAAATCTCTATTTTTTGTGGTTGAGAAAGGATGGCAGTTTAAGTAATCTTTGTAGACTTTTTACAAAGAAAGAAAAAAAAAATGAAAAAACGACATATTATCAACTACATCTACTTAGTAAAATAAAATAGAAAATCAACTATAGCTATCTTCCACATTGTTCGTGTCACATTTCCGTGTATCTGTTAAACCTTGTTGTGATTACCATCAATCACACCAAGAAAACGTGTGAGACAAATACAAAGACAACCAAAACTAAGTGGTCCAAGTAATATTGATAGTATATATAAACCAAGAATTAATTTAAAATTCATGAGTAGAACATAAATAATCAAACCAAAGATAGAACAACATAAAGATAATAGAGGAATAAAAACAACAAAATTCCTTCTAATCACATTTGCACTATTATTGATGACAACTGTTTTAGAACTTCCGTAAGAGCTGGTCTAATGGCTTACTGCGTCGTCCTTCTAGATCTTGGATTTTAAGTTTTTCTGGCTACATCGAAGACACCTCTGACATCATTCTTCTGGAGGTGCATGCTATTCATAAGGGTCATTTATTGGCTAAGAGGTTGGATTTTCACGATGCTATTTACTGATAAATCAATCAACCTCCATTATGTTTATATCTAAATGGAGTCCACTCCTAAATTTTAATATGATACTTTGATATCATACATAAAAGATCTCGTCAACCTTGGTGAAGGAAATAATTGTATTGACTTCTTAACCAAATTTAGTGCCTCTTCTACCGTGGATTTCATGGTCGACACGACAACACTTATTTTCTGTCAAGCTTATCAGACCTTTTCTTCATAGACTTTATTCATGGGGGTCATTTATTGGCTAAGAAGTTGGATTTTCATGATGCTATTTACTAATAAACCAATCAACCTCCATTATGTTTATATCTAAATGGAGTCCACTCCTAGATTTCAATATGATACTTTGATATCATACATAAAAGATTTCATCAACCTTGGTGAAGGAAATAATTGTATTGACTTCTTAGCCAAATTTAGTGCCTCTTCTACTATGGATTTCATGGTCGACACGACAACACTTATTTTCTGTCAAACTTATCAGACCTTTTCTTCACAGACTTTATTCACAGGGGTCATTTATTGGCTAAGAAGTTGGATTTTCATGATGCTATTTACTAATAAACCAATCAACCTCCATTATGTTTATATCTAAATGGAGTCCACTCCTAGATTTCAATATGATACTTTGATATCATACATAAAAGATCTCATCAACCTTGGTGAAGGAAATAATTGTATTGACTTCTTAGCCAAATTTAGTGCCTCTTCTGCCATGGATTTCATGGTCGACACGACAACACTTATTCTCTATCAAACTTATCAGACCTTTTCTTCACAGACTTTATGTAAATTTGATTTTGTTGATTGTAGTCTTTTCCTTCTTCCGTTTTTTATGTTTTTTTGTTTGCCCTTCTTAGCTAGTCAATGATCCAATGAATCCTGCATTTAGTAGAACATTCATGTTTTTTGAATAGTGCAGTTATAACATGGACTATAAAGAATGTGCTAGTGTCATGGGATTATACTCATAAATTTTAAAAATGACATAGAATAAAATATAAGAGAATTATCCACAATTTACATAGACGCATAAAGGTAAGGAGTAGATTCTTCACTTATCATCATCATCTTACTATCCAGGAATTTATTGAACTATTATTAATTAAAGACGAGTAAGTGAATGATGTGTAATGTGTTAGGTTAGTGGTAAAAGTTTTACTTTACAATTTTATCCAAAACGGTTGTAAAATGGTAATTAGTATCATATTTATAGATAGAAGTCCACAAATGACATCAATGTAGCATGTAACGTACATAAACAAGTTTTTTTTTTTTAAAGAATACATAAACAAGGTTTAAGGTGGTCTAAAACACAATCACCACATGCATAAAGAATTAAAAAATTGTAACATTTGGAATACATATAACTAGCCAAGTGAAGGGCTCATGTGAACAAAAAAAATACAATTAACATTATAAACACGCAAACTACGAATCTAAGACTAACTTATTGTATAAATATTTATAAGAATAAGAATGATATACATAACTATGCTATTTGGTGAGTCTGTATACCACATCTAGAGAGTTCAACACTAGGCTGATTCCTTGGATTTCCATTAAACAATTTCACAGAAAATGCTCCTCCAAATTTGTTGAATTCAAATGGAAACTTCCATTTCTTAGTGGACTCTTTAGTAATGAAGCTTTTCATATCCACATTATCTTGTTTCAACATATTTATTGCTAAGCTGAGTTGTTTAATCACCTCTATTTTCTCTTCATCCTTTTGCTTGAGTTCTTCCTTTTGTGCCACATTCTCTCCCCTTAGTTTTTCTATTTCTTCCCTCAACTTCATTACTTCATCACAAACTGCATCTTTCTGTTTCAGTTGCTCCTTATGAACCTTGTTTTCTTCGCTTATTCTCTTAATTTCTTCATTAAGCCTTGTCACTTCGTCGTTGACAGCCACGGACGAAATTCGTTCTTTTGTGTAGTTATGATGAAATTTAGCCACTTCTTTTTCTTCATGCTCGGGATCATCAACTTCAGATTCCACAGACTCGTCTACGTCAAAATTCTCAGAATAGGTATCATAACCAGTGTCTGCAAAACTCATCAACTTCTCTAACTGATACTTAGCTGAAGCAAAAGGCGACCCCCCTAACACGAGGTGGCCATTTCCAGTGTCAGGTTTCACTTGATCATACCGCTCGGCCAACGAGCGGTGTGTTCGATAGAAATCTTCAACCATGCTAACAAGTTCAGGTCGCTTCTTGTAATACATCTCTGCACGTTTTGCAAAGGAATCTGCATCTTCTTCAATTACCTTTAACATTGCATTTGTCTTCTCGTTTAGCTCTGCAATAAACATGAAACAGAGTCATGCATCAATTTTATCTCTCCCATAATACTTTCATGTGGCACAAATAAAAGGATTGTGGCATACCGAATATATACAAGTGCATGTTTGAATCCACTTCTTGTAGTAAAAGTGATTTTTGAATCATAAAATTGATTTATTTTGGCACATCTTTGAGTATTCGGGTTTCACAAAAATTGCAACCTCAAAGTGGATTTTAACTTAAAGAATACTAATCATAAATAATTTTATATGCTACTAAATTTTAACCATAATCGATTTTATAATTTTATACAAAATTTAATCCTTACACACTGAAAGTGATAAAATACAAAAAGAAAAATTACATTATCAATCAATCATAATTGCAAGATTATTCAAAGGTTTAACTTTAATCATAACTGCTTATAAAATTACACAAATTAGTATGATTAACTGTGATTTGTTACGGTGTAGAACTTTTTACACAGAGAATATATGAAAATCAAACTGATTAATAAAGTCAATTGTTGCTAGCTAGGGCAAAACATTCTTTAAGACTAAGTCACAATGAAACCAAATAAAGGTGTCCAACGGCTAAATGCATATAAGACAGAAGGTGGGACAAGAAAAGAACTTTAAAAACAACAGTCAAACAAATCACAACGGTAACCTACGACCTTTTGACCTTTTGTATCAACACAATATTTTAGACCAGCACTCCTCTTTTTCTATCAACACAATAATTTATGTGAGCAACTTTTATTTCACTAATCAGGATCCCCAACATAGATTAAAATTAGATCATAACTTATTAATAATGATGGGATACATTATTTGTTCAATGAACAAAATAATAATTTTTTTTATTAATAATAGTGACTAGAGAGTGTAAATATTTTTTAATAGTTTCTTTTATAATTTTTCTTGTATCCTTCGTCTAATCTACTCTTTATACGTTCAAACCACCTAAATCTATTTTTCATATTTTTTACAATATAGTAGATGTTACTAACGTACAAAAAGCTTGAACAATTTATGAAGATAACTACTAACGGATCTATTTTGGGGGAAATCACTAAAGTGAAAAGACATATCCGGATTCTCTCTGGTCGGGGAAACAAACGTTCAATATCCTGAAGTGGTAAATCCAACAGCGACAATCTTGAAGCAATTAAAGCATCACTGAATTGAATACATGTTATAAATAATAATGCATACCAGATAGTGTTGATTGAAGCCAAGGGGATCGTTTAGTATTATTAGTGTGACTATTATCAAGCCACCACCAATTTGGTTGTTGATTCTTGTTCATTCCAGCCATCTTCATCTTCTTCTTCTTGCTTGGTTAACCCCAAAACCCTGTATATATTAAACAATAAAAAGAGAAAGAAACATGAATTTCACATGCTTGTATAATGTTGTAACGACAAGATAATAATCAGAATTCGCGTCAAGTAACAAAACGCACAACACTCATTCTACTAGACTCACTAGAACTTCCGTAAACAAATAATAAAAAAAGAAGATGGAAATAAAAAGGAGGGAAGGAAGGAAGGTTCTGAATTAAAGATAAAATAAATGTAAAAACAAAGAAGGAAGATGGGAATGAACCGTAATGGAGTGCTTTCTTCTGTGTTCTGAAACAAACAGTGGTGGAGTAGCGTCCACTCTAGAGACTCAGAGGGAAGTTGCACCATAAATATTCATTTTTCACTACTTTTTCTCATCCTCAATTTTCAATTTCTTTAGTCGTCTCGTTCTCAAATCCTTACCTATCATATTATGCCACGTCTATTTAATATCATGGATCAACCGACCACCTTACCCCTGTTCTGTTACATATGGGTCGGACCCCTTATCATTATCTATATGAGAAATGGTATTTCAACGTGTCAACTTTCTCTCTTGTATTCACCTTATATTTTTACTTTATCTTTTTATTGCGTTGATTTTTGTTTAAATGCTTTTTTTTTTGTTTTGAATATTTTGGTTGTCTAACAATTATTCCAATAAAGGATTGTTCAAATAACATTTCTATATCAACATTGGGTGTGTTGATTGTTGAGTTATGCGGTGGGAATAATTAATTTTGGTTAAATTGATTTAGTATAGTTGATTTTGATTAAAATTGATTTATATTTATATAAAAGTGAATGAATTATAAAATTTATATGTGAAAATAGGTAGAGTCAATTCAATTCGACAACAACCAAACATCAAAATCAATTCTATATCTCCTGAATCAATTTTAGTTCCTTTAAATGGAACCAAAATAAAGAAAGTTAATCTTATATCAATAATATCATAGAATATAATAATTATACTTTTTTTGAAAGATTATAATAATTATACTTAAGAATATGATTTTTCAATTAATTAATCCAAAATATAAGACCAACATATGATGGATGATTAATATATTCGAATGTACTTCCTCCGTTTTAAAATGAGTGTCGTTTAAGTCAATTGCACACAGATTAAGAAATGAAATAAAATAGTCAAATGTTATAGCAATTTTATCAAATTATCCTAATCAACTATTGGTTTGTTTTTCATTAAAGAAAAAATAATACTTTGGAAGTAGTGTAACATAGTATTAATTGAAAGGTACAATTGAAAAGAAAAAGTTATTATTGCATTGAAAAATGAAAGTAGCATTCATTTTAAAACAAATTTTTTTTTGCTAAAACGACACTCATTTTAAAACGGATGAAGTAATATAACTCGGGTAGGCATGGTTGTGGGTTATGAATTTAGAAACGTGACGGAACGTACATAGAGATATGAAAGATACTGATATAACGGTCAGAATCGCAATGTCACACACACACACATTTTATTTAGTCAATTATTTACAATTTTTTATCGCAACGTTCATGCGAAGGTCGGGGGTACTTTCTTTCTTCTAAAGGCCAAAATGTAGTAGTATATCAAAAACCATAAACCAAACCGTACTTCCTTCAAAAAAAAAATAAACCAAACCATACTCTAGATCAGCACTCATAAACCAAACCATAACAAATTTATGGTTTGATTTGAATTTCTTGCATGATACGTGTGAGTTGTATTTTCATTTGAAAACTAACCTGAACTTAATTGATATAAATTACTATGTGTATCTATTTTTAAAATGAATCATTTCTGAAATCTCGATTTATTTGGATGAATAACATGGATCAGAACTTGTCCATAAATCACATGATTCAAATTTTATGATAGGAATCTTTATTTACAACGTCTCCAACAATTTATAACAAAAATTTGATTGACAATTGGGATGACTATGTTTGTGGAGTTAACAAGTGAGATGGCAAGGCATAGTTAATTATTTCTTGTTGTACCTAAAGCGTAAACACCAACCGCAACACCACAACTTTAAATAATAACCGGCAACCGCAACTTTAAATAACAACGCAGCCACTGCAATTTCGAATAACAACGAACCAGATTCTGCAAAACAAACTAGAAAGTAAATCTGCAAAATTGAACACGTTAGAATTAACCTGAGGCGTCACGAAGACTGTCCTTGGAATTTATCCGCCTCAATGTGCGCAAACTCCTCAGGATACAGCATGTCCTTCTCCTAGTTATGGAGGTCATAGAACAACAAGAATGATAATTTGATCAAGCAGATGTTTATCTCAGGAATTAGAAAAATTGGAGGAGAAGAAAATGAAGTTTTCTATTTTCTGTTTTGTGAGGTATGCTGGTAGTTTCTTTCTATGAAGAACACGTTATTACTAACAATGTTTGTTGTTTTTAATAGTAGTTAGCATGGTGGAAAAGTGATTTCTCTATATGTGCCAAATTGTTACGTTGACAATTTAATATTGACCCGTTAAACATTAGGCAAGTTTTATGATACACCCAATATATTTGAGTGTACCGGTACACTCATTCATTAAATTAATAATTAAATGAGTTATTTTTTTGAAGAAAAATATATTTTTTTATCACTTATAATTATAATAACTAAATCTTATTCATCAAAAGTGTCAACGAACTAATTTTTTTTTTTTGAATTTTTATCACTCATAATTAAGAACATTGATTATTTTTTACGATAATATGTAAAAAAATTACAATAATTTTTATAAACAATGAAATGATGGTTTTTCTTATAAAATGATGTTCTATAAAATATAAATATTGACAAATAACTATTTATTACACAAAAAATGATCATTTATTTATAAAATTATGAATGAAGAGTATCGGTACACCTCACTTTGTGAGTGTACCGTAGAAGTTCCCATAAATAAATATCGGTGTTTAATGGGAGAATATTGTATGTTGTGTGTGTTTTAAAATTTGCAAACGAAATTTCTGGACCAACTTTTTTCCTGTAATGATCAAAGAATAGTAGTATCTTTCAAATTCTTTACTATCTTTCTCTTTGGAAAAAACTAAAGCCTTCTCTGTCTTTATTTTTCCATTCTCGTGATTTTCTCTTCTTTTGGGCATCCAATGTAGAAAATATATGGTGTGACAATTGGCCAAGTGGCCAAGCAAATTACCACTCTTTAGTCAATAGGTGCTGGTTGACACTCGTGTTGGAACGATGTTTTGTTTGTCTTTGTCACAATTTTGTATGATATTATTACGTAGTAAATACTAACACTGTTTGGTTGTGCGGTTGAGGTGTCCTTTTTGATGTCGAAACAAAGCTAATATTACTAGCTTGCTTCTGGAAGAAACAAAATCACACGTCGAAACAAAGCTAATATTACTAGCTTGCTTCTGGAAGAAACAAAATCACACGTTTAATGCCTATCTGCCGCCAACATTGAATTTATCTACATGTATTTTTTTTAAGAGGCTAAAATAAATTATATTACCAACTCAACAAGTCTTTTCTAGTATAAGGTGTATAAAGGAAAGACAGAAACAGTGTCGAAACAGTATTTACAAGAGGGAAGCTGTACAAAAAACAACTAAAAAGAAATAACTATCATCTTATGCCCAACATTGTGAACGGACTAAGCCACCAACCATGATAATTGAAGGGAAGAGTAGGGAAATTTCTCCTTCAACCACCTAAATGCGAGTGACTTAATCTTATCGACCACTTGACTTATTGAGCATTCTTTGTCGTTAAAGTGTCTGTTAATATTAGCATATATTAACATACGTTTAATGCCTATCTGCCGCCAACATTGAATTTATCTACAATATTAGTATATATGTTGACTTGCAGGGTAAGGGTAGCAAACGAACTAGGAGCAGGAAAAGGGAAATCAGCAAAATTTGCAATGCAAGTATCAGTGGCACAATCAACAGTGATTGGGTTCATATTTTGCATTCTGATAATGATATTCCATAGACAATTTGCATACATTTTCACCACCAGCCCTCCTGTGCTTGAAGCTGTTAACGATATGTCAATTCTCTTGGCTGTCACAATTCTTCTCAATAGTGTCCAACCTATTCTCTCTGGAGTAGCTGTTGGTTCAGGGTGGCAAGTATTTGTAGCATATGTAAATATAGGATGCTACTATCTAATTGGACTCCCACTTGGAATTCTCATGGGATGGGTCTTTAAAACTGGTGTTGAAGTAAGTATATAATTAATTATATTACCATAAACTTAATTAATTTTTCTAATGATCATTTATTTAATTTGGCTGATATTTATATATGGTGACAGGGTATATGGGGTGGGATGATATTTGGTGGTACAGCAATCCAAACGTTAATACTTATCATAGTAACAGCACGATGTGATTGGGAAAATGAGGTATATACACTTCAACATAAAACTATACACATAACTCATTTTAATCCTACAGTATTAATTTTGTGTACTAACTTTATATTATTTTTTTATTAATTGCATTTGTACGTGCAGGCAAAGAAAGCTAGGTCACGTGTAAACAAGTGGTCTGTCACAAAACCTGATGACCAACTGCAGATTACCGAGTAATATTTGGATATAAACAAATGGATCAGTTCATTTGCAAATAATTGTATGTTTATATCATGTGTTGATTTTTTTTACACATAATAAATAAGATAATTATACATTATTTTGTAATATTATCACTGACAAGTTTTTTCGCTCTATTTTGCAGCATCAGCAAGAAGATGAAGCTAGCAAGTGATTGTGTTTCAAACCAGGAAGAATAAATGAAGCTAGCACAAAATTGCTCCGATTATATGTTTCAATATTTTTCTTTCTGTTAATGTGTTCGTAGTGAGAATTAGCTAGCTACGATTTTTTTTAAGGAAATTAGCTAGCTAGGTTTTGTTTAGCATTAAGTTTGTTAAGAAATACAGCAAAAGTTAGAGAGGAAAAAATGAAGAGCATATCGTGTGGGAATTTTTTTAGTAGGTGTTAATAGCAAAGTGCGGTTAAGGAATAGAACAATGTCCAGTCCACTGGATAATATTGAGGCTTTGTGGTAACTTTTCCTTCTGAATTCTGCTCTTCTCCTATCACGTTTTGCTCGCTCCCAACCAAACTTCCTAAAATATCCAGTGGCAGAGCCAGGATTATTATAAAGTCTAGGCAAAAAGAATTTGCAACACATTTATAGGGGTTTACATAAAAAATTGCAAGCAAATAATAAAAAAAATCTAAAGAAATTTCCCAATTTATAGGGGTTTATATAAGAAATTTAGAGGGATTTACAAAAGAAATTGCAAAAAATTTGGACCAAAGTCCGGGCTCGCCGGGCCTTGAAACCGCCCATGAAAATACCCCTGCGTGAGTTAACTCACGCTGAGTATAACACCTCACGCAGGGGTATTTTGGGAAGTTTGGTTGGGAGCGAGCAAAACGTGATGGGAGAAGAGCAGAACTCTTTGTTCCTTTCTTGGACGGCTGCCCTTTGAAAATTGTTGTTCCCACATCAAAGGTTGCTAAAAAACACCACAAAATTACTAATATAACTTCATCGACAATTAACTACCAATGAATTTTAACCATGGTAGTTAACTGCCGAATGAATTTGGAGTTAAATCTGTCATTTTATGATTCTTAGCATTGTGTGTAGTGTGAAAGGCAATTTTCTTGCTCTTTTATATGAAAATGTGTAAATCGTTCAGAAGATAATTTATAGACGGCATTTTTATGATTTTAAAAGTTTGGGTGAAAACTCCCAAATATCAATTTTTTTTTTTTCAAGCTTAAGATGGAATAGGGGGTTAAATGAGCAACCATCCTTCTTGGCCTAAAGTAAACAATTAAAAAAAGAATCTACTAAGTCCCATATTTTTCACAATAAATATACTAAACAAAAGAAAAATAGACAAATTCAAAAGCTGTAAATCCAGAATTCTAGATTTTTGACATTTTCAAAAAGTTGAAATATAAACAAATTATAACATAATTTTTCTTTATGCCTTGTTCAAGATTTTTTTTTTTTTTAATATATAACATAAACGATTAAAATACAACAAGATAACTTATATATAACATAAAAGGAATAAAATGCAACAAGAAGATAACATAAAAACTAACATTGCAAACAAAATGTATCAAAAAGGACCAATTCAGGAAAAATAAAACTTAAAAGGAACAATCCAATATAAAGGTTAAACATACATGTCTAATTTTGCCAAACACAGAAAATCTAAATGGTCTTGAGTGATATTGCTCCATGGTCCCAATGTTGGTACTACACTTAGGAACATCTCCATCTCTTTGCAACTTCACGGCAGCTGAAAAAACATATACATATAGGTCAAAAGTAGTTAACTTTAGCACATAATAGTGGCAAGATTTGAAGTACTGTTTTGCTTATGACAAGAGGGAGTGTGTGTGATGTGATAAACAACATTTAGAAATAGAATATAATCTATAGAGTATAAACAACATCACAATCTTTACCCTTATGTTGAAACTGATTAAATATATCATTTTACATTTCATTGGACAATAAATTAACATGAATTTAGCAAGTGATGAACAAGAAAGAAGTTTTACCTGGTTTCCCCTAGCATTTTGAATTAAGAATGCAACTAGCTCCTTCAAAATATTAATTTGTGAAACCTACTCCCAAAGTGCATCGATTTCAATTTGCATTTTTATAATCTTCTAATTGATCTTGATTCTTGAAGCATGAATGTTGGACCTCATTGCATGTTTGTGAAGATTGTATAAACTTTCCACCAGATCTTGGTTCACATTTTTGTTAGTTGTAACAAATTGATTCACAGAGGTAGAACTTGTATCATATTTTATCTTCTCTGCAACTGCAATCGACATTGGAAACCTGTTTCTATCCAAGAGATGCGTATCAGTCCATGCTGCGAAATAACGAAAGTACTGAGGATAGTCACTGGCACAAATTGCTTCCGCCGTATCTGCAAATTTTAGAGCTTCAGCACGTTGACATTGTTCATGATAAATACCAAGACCTCTTTGCAAAAATTCTCTTGAGATCCTAACATCTGTCTCAAATTTTTGGCATGTTCCAGTCTCAACGGAATCCTAACCTGTTCAGCAGAGTATGTATAACAAACCAAGCAGTTCAGAAATTCAACTACTCATATAATTTTTATAATTGACGGCTGAAGGGTTTTTAAACAGACAAAGGATGCAATAAGCCCATATTATCCCAAATTCGCTCCGAGTAATGGAAGGAACATCTTCCAGTTCCAATCCTGAAATCCTTAAAACAGCATCTGAATCCACCTCTGTTACCTCAATACCACAGTTACTCAATGCTTAGATAACATTCTCTTTCAAGTCTGGCGTGAACATGTGAATTAATGAACCAACATATGCACACATTTGGTGTGGGTCCTCACATTCCAACAATCTTATATAAGCAGCTCTAAATGATAATGAATCTTTAACACTTGATGTAAAAAACAAGCAGCCTCTTTTAAAATCTTGATCCTTAAATGTGTACCTCTTATTATTGTCAATTCTCATTTCCGGATACTTGGGTGTTAAACAGCTAAAAGATGATTTACTCTTTTTCGTTCTCTGAACCGCAGCATGTTGAATTTGTTGGTTTGCATACAGCTGATTGGCAGTCCTTGTTCTGCGCCTTCGGTTATCAGTTTCATTGTCAGTTACAATTACTCCAGGATTTTGATGTTCCATAGCAGGCAAACACTGAAATCACAGAGCCATATCGATGGACAAAAGAATATAATGCACACATCATAAACTTCATTTAGTTTTATTTTGCAATCACGACTTTGTGGGTATATACCTAAACCTCAAACTTGCATATGATATTTTGTCCTTATCATTATTAGTGAAATAAAATTTGACACCAAGAATATGAGGCAGAAGCAACAATAAAGAGTCCTTATCATCTCCCCCCTCATATCTTAAGCAAGGTTTTAAATAGAAGCAACCGCTCCGTTATGGATTGTGTTAAGGATTTCACAATTTCAGGTGTTACGAAAGTTGTGTTACAGATTACAAGAGCTGGTCAATTAACTCAAAAAAAAAACTATTTTTTTTTAATTTACTGATTGTCGTCGCAATGTGAATTAATCACAACATCACACAACTCTTATTAAATAATGTATACTAACTTAAAGGGTAATGCTCGCCTTTACGAAAATCAACCGCAAGAAAGGCACCATAAAATCCTAGCTGTTAATCTTAATTTTTCATCCACCCATGACCGTGCATTTAGTCAAACATGGATCTGCTCTCTTTATATAAAAGTTGCATGTTCTATTCTTCGGTTTGGCGTGTCAAATGCTTCGTACAATTTAGCACCGCTCTAACTTAAATAGATTAACTTAGAGACAGATTACAAAACCAAGCAGACATAATAATCAGATAAAAAAGCAAGAGGTTCAGTCATTCCAATTACCATTTGTTCATATCAGTGAGTAATCAGTGCATAGGGAAGAGAAAGTGGAGAAAGAGACTTACACAAATGAAAGCGCGAATGAAGAATAAAGGAAGCCAGAAATGCTTCTTTCTTTCTTTCGGTGTACCCAGTCACAGACTCACAGTATATTAGAAAAAAGAGATGCAAAAAAATCAGTAGAACAAGGAGATGAAGAAGAACGAGTTCAAGTTTCATTTTAACCTTCATCAATCAATATAAATAAACCTTGTAGAATAGAGTGTGGCGCTTAAATTTTACGTATTAATACAGTTATTCACGCATCAATTTTCAAAAAAATAATATCTCTTCACTTTCCTTTCATACTTCTCACGCATTCAAAAGGATGCATGGAATCATGTGTGTATTTTCTCTTGCACGATTAATATCGAGTTCTAGCATCCACTGACTGAAAGCATGGAACTTGCCATAATTACATTTTTAAGAATAGTCATCCAACCCGTACCCTGCATGCACCATTTTTCTCTGTCGTGGAAGCTCGACCTACTCCACACTAAGAGCACCGTGAACCACCACTTCAAAAATTTGATCTTCACTGAACTAATAAATTTGGGTTAATTTTTAAATATCCAAAAAGCACCGTATGTAAATTAGCCTACAAGATTACATATCGGTCCACATAAGATAAACATCTTACCGACTGCTTGACCGAACGATGTATATAACTCAGTTTTACTTGAAGCAATACCACTTTCTTTTACTTTAGTTCTTGTGTTTGTTCCTGCACTTTTACGTTTATGTGTTCTTTCACTTGTGTTTTTTTTACAACAATAGTTCACCATTACACGTTTCTTGTACTGCAAACTAAGACTTGAAACTTTAAACTTATCAACTAAGAATCCATGAAGGATCTAACTTGAGTTCTAAATTTTGCTCACCAATAATTATTCAATATATTAAGAAATAAGAACAACAATAAAAAAAAACATAAAAACAATGCATTTCCAAAGAAAGTCTAACAATCTAAATAAATCAAACAATAAATCGATAGATAATAATATGAAAAGGGAAAAGAACCCGTGAGTCTATCATCTCTATATATTAGAAAACTATCTCACACCAATATATAACTGATCAAGATAGCAACGAAAAATAAAGCAACGATTGGTGAGAGAGTAGTTGAAGATGCATTTTGCATAGTAGGAGTAGTAATGGTGGTGGTGAAGGGTGCAGTAGTAATTGTGTCGAGGGTGCCATTAGAAGGTGAACCTTTCCTGGATGATGGCGTTGGTGAAGGAGCAGCAGAAATGGAAGAAGGCTTAACCTTAACAGAGAGTTTCATGCCACCACTTATGCAATGTACAGGAACACCACAAATGAGTTCCTGCTTTTTTGAGAGGAATGGTTGTGGCACCACTACCGTCTGTACTAATTGAATTTCTAGTTGTGCATGATTTATAGTCACTTTCCCTAACTTCATCCACTGTGTGCCACCCGGATTCGTAGTTGAACACTGTAAGTTATAAACATTAGTTTTGTAAACTGTAAAACTAAACAAACAAACAAGATAAACTTCAATTAATTATGATACTTACCGAGATTGTCACCAACTACAAAGGTTTTGTCACTAGCCCATGTTGTATAATCAGAATCAACTGTCCAACCTAAAGCATCTCCAACAACGTGGACAGTTGCCAGAGTCGGCAATGCCATAGTGATTGCTAAAAAGAAGCATAAAACCAAAGTATTAGAGAAAGCCATTTTAAGAGACGGCGAGGGGAATCAAGGAGGCTACGAGGATGTTGTTTGAGATAATCGGTTTGGTTTATATAATTGCAAGCAACAAGGGGATTGGGAGTTGTTACACTCTTTAGCTTATATATGGTACGTAGAAAGAGAGAGAAGAGAGATTTTTGAATTGGAGAAATCTGAAGTTGAAAGGCAATTCATTAGACTTCTCTATATATAGAGAAACTATGAAACAAATTAATTTGATTCTCTATCTTTCTTCCATAACAAACCATTGATATTTTCTCTAACAAACTCCTTTTGTTTTTCACACATTTTATATCTTTCCCATAACAAACAATTGATTTACTAATAAGTTGATATACTATTAAGTTTATCTCTTTCCCGTAACAAACAATTTATCTATTCTATACTATATATAAAGAAAAGAGTTCTGATACGTCGGCCACCTTACATGGACAAACACCCCATACCACTCTTAGTTGACATATTTAACAATATTTTTTTTTTGCCTAATCCATGTCATACCAAAAAAAAAAATTGTGCTTCTTTCCTCTCGTTCATTCAGTCCAGTTTCTCTTTCTCCCCCTTTTCCAGTTTTTCGCCAGCGAGAAGAATTTCGCCTTCAATCACTTTACCTTCTTCAATCAATTCAGTAGGGTGAGAAAGGGGTTATTGATGCTCGCGACTCTTTATCTCTCTTTGTCTCACGTCTCGTTCGCTCTCGACGGCCTTCAAACTCTCTGTTCTTCTCTAATTCTCCGTTTTTGATTCTTGTATGTTTTGTCACCTTCTTCAGCGCTAACTCCTGATTCATATTCCATACATAAGGTTATTAGGGTTTATATTTGTGTTTGTGCCTGTGTTTTTCAATTCCATGTGATTGCATGTGTTCAATGTTCAATGTCAATTCAAATTGAGCTTGTTCAATATTTGATGCTGATTGTAAGTGATTGTGTTTATTCTTGTGGTTTTGTCAATTTCAAATTTGTGAAAGAACACAATTGGTCTAAGGAAATGTTGGAAATGCTAAGGTCAATGTTGACATCCCTAATGCTAAGGTTATATGTTTTAATTATTTGTATATCACAAATTATCCTATGAAAACTATATCATTTTAAGCCAACCTATCATGTAAAAATTAGATAACCAAAACAATGAACAATGCGATTACGCCTGAATAAACGTGGTTACGCCTTTGTAAAATTATGGTTATATGCTTCAGTTACTTGGTCAGTAGAATTATCATTTTAAGACTATATAATTTTAAGCAAATCTATCACTAAAATACCAATTGTGATCAACTTTTAAGTTTCATGCACTGTAATTGCTTTAATTTGATGTTTGCAGATTACTAAACTTATAGATGAGTAATTTTAACACAGGAAAAAAAATATGGTTACGCCTTTGTAAATCACAGGGAAGTCTTTCTCAATTTTGGTTAGTTTTTGTGAAGCCTGTTAAAGATGAACAATAGTTCACCTCTCACCCATGCTCATTAGTCAAGATTATCTAGTTTTCCCAAATGTATTCCTTTCACATAATTTAGGTGGATAAATAGTAAGAAAGAGATAAAATGTACCTCAAATCTCATTTTTGGATAAAACGTGGTTACACTTTTGATGAAACTTGCAGCTTATAAAAGAAGTTGTTTATGGTCAGACGGACGTTAAATGTGGTGAACTAGTGTGCTTCGATGCTCGTTTGGCCTTAAAAGTCATTCTTTTTAAACAGGAAGTTACAGTTAACCATAAATTTGTTCTGTGTGACCACAATTTTTCAGTTGCGTGACCATCATTTTTCCAATTTTTTTTGAATTTGTTCATCTTTAGGCGTGCAAAACTCGCAGCTTATAAAAGAAGTTGTTTATGGTCAGACAGAGGTTAAATGTGGTGAACTAGTGTGCTTCGATGTTCGTTTGACCTAAAATGTCATTGTTTTTAAACATAAAGTTACAGTTAACCATCAATTTGGTATGTGTGACCACAATTCAATTTTCATAGACATTTGAAACAAGTCATTCATTGATATTCATAAGTCAATTCTTAATATTCATAGACAAAATTACATGGTCATTCATTCAGATAAAAGTTAGACATAATAGTAGTGGATGTGAACTAAGTTGTGAAGCTGACACACCTTTATATTTTTGTTTTCTTTTTACAATAAAAATTCAGTTGATTGACAATAACAATTGCATCTATTGCAGTCTTCTCAACCATTACACTACCCAGTTGATTTCCCGTGGTAATTCTAGCATTGTCTAGCCGACAAAATGGTATGTGTATGCGATGAATGTCAATTAGTTTGTTTGATTTCATTTGTGTTTTTTGTTTTTGTTAATGCCTTTCCTTATATGTCGCCTTTGAAATTCATGTTTATTACAGTTACGTCTCAGGCATGAATGTAAGTCAAAGTATATTACTAAAGTCAACGAGAAGCTTACCGAACTTCAAAGGTCTGAAATTCAGAAAAACCATTTAAATGAAGGTGTCGAGGAAGGCGTCTCCATGGATGAGATTGAAAGGGTTATTGAAAGGGAGGTGGCAAATGTATCATATGATGAAGCACATCATGCATCAAATCTGTTGACTATAATTAAGGACAAGCCAAGAAATTGTGTAAAAAGTGGGGTTCTGCTTTCACCGTGGGTGAAGGATGGACACATAAAGAAGAAGATTTAAATTAGTGTAGTGTTTTGATATGATTGTAATGTAGAATTTTTTTGATGCTATTTTTTATTTAGTAGGACCATGTCACACCTATAATATTAATGGAAACATCATATGTTGTTAGTTACTAACATTGTTAAACTATCCTGTAGTTTAATGAGTCACTCTGCATGTTATGTAATATATATATTTTTGGGAGGTTTTTTGTTCTGTTTTGTTCTTTGATATAAAAAATGTTTGTGTCTTTATTGACAGGTGAAATCTTAGCATGTATATCTTTAGCATGAGTCAAAGGGCAACTAATATCCATCTTTCACTGGATTTGGTGAAATGTTACCAAACCTGAGTTTGAAAAGGCTTTTAGTGCAGTGATCAAATGAGATTTTGTGTTCAATTAACCTAAAATGGGATTATTTATACTTGGAAAAGTTAAACTAGCCAAATATATAGTCTGTGTAACCACGTTTTTAAGATGTGTGACCACAATTTTTGCAGAAATTAGAACTTGTATGTCTTTAGGCGTGATAAACTCGTAGATTGTAAAAGAAGTTATTTATGGTTGGAAAGGCTTTTAGTGCAGTGATCAAATTAGATTATGTGTTCGATTCGCCTAAAACAAGATTATTTATACTTGGGAAAGATAGCCAAATATATGGTCTGTGTAACCACATTTTTTAAGGTGCGTGACCACTATTTTTTCAGAAATTAGAACTTGTCCGTCTTTAGGCGTGATAAACTCGCAGGTTGTAAAACAAGTTATTTATGGTTGGAAAGACTTTTAGTGCAACGATCAAATTAGATTATGTGTTCGATTCACCTAAAACAAGATTATTTATACCTGGAAAAGATAAACTAGCCAAATATATGGTATGTGTGACCACATTTTATAAGGTGCGTGACCACTATTTTTTCAGAAATTAGAACTTCTCCGTCTTTATGCGTGATAAACTCGCAGATTGTAAAAGAAGTTATTTATGGTTGGAAAGACTTTTAGTGCAGTGATCAAATTAGATTAGGTATGTTGGAACGTTAACATAGGTGATTAACGACTGCTAACCATGACTTATGTGAATTATTTTATATCCATGACAGTCTTTAGGAAAACAAACCATATTTCTAATGTAGTTAACCACTAAATATCAAATGCGTAACCACAATTTCTTTCCCTAACCAACTTGTCTTTCTCATTATTCCTCCACGTGATATGAGGGAAGATAATATATTTTGACACACTTGTGAGTAGACTGATGTTAATAAAATGGGAGGTGAAGTATCTTGTAAGTTTGACAAACTTTACAAATACTAACCAAATCGAGGAAGCATTTAACCAATATTTATCAAATGTGTAACTACTATTAGTTTTCAAGAAAAACTTAATTTTGTGCCATACAAATAGGAAATCGTAAAACTTATGGGCCCTCCATGTTTCTTGGAGTCTAAAATGCATTTTTGATCTCATTTGAGGTTTGCGCGCTTAAAGACAAACACTTTGAAAACCTGGATATAATAATGGTGACACCTTTTAAATATTGTGGTCAAATTGTTCATTGTTTAGGTTATCTAAAATTTTAAGATGGAAAAACATAGTTTTGTGCCATACAAATATAGATTAACAAAACTTACGGGCCCTCGATGTTTCTTGGAGTCTAAAATGCGTCTTTGATCTCATACGAGGTTTGTGCATAAAGGTGAACACTTTGAAAACCTAGATAAAATAATGGTGACGCCTCTTAATAATTGTGGTCACATTGTTCATTGTTTTGGTTATCTAAAATTTTAAGATGGACAAACTTAGTTCTGTGTCATACAAACAGAGAATCACAAAAGTGGTCACTACTGATATCTAAAATTATTGATTGTGATTATTTACCCACCTCATAACATTAAAATAAACCTAAAAAGCACAAGAAAAATAATAGGACTATTTACTGATTGTTTACTCAGTATGTCATTAAACAAGCTCCTAATTTGAGCTACTAATACATGGCTACACTTTCTAGTATGATAATACACCATATAGAAGTAACCTCTAGTACACATGTAATGCTAAAACACCACAAGACAAGTACTTAAACTAACACCATTGTTTGCAAAGCTACTTCAACCTCTACCTTGCATAAACCAATTCTATAGAAACACCTAACAACATTTCAAATTAATTGTAGCAATGCATATTATCTACAAGAAATTAAATCCTCATGCTCAGGAAAAACATAGGTGTTATTCAATTTGTGATCCATGCTTTGCAAATTTATTTGGCCTTGTAGACAGCTAGATCATCATTAATCACTGAAAAACCCCATCAATCCAGCATATATAACTAGTTACTAAGTATCTCTGCAATGCATATGATCCATGCTTCCCATACAGTCTCTCTTGTGAGGTCTATCCTTAATTCATGACTCAATTTCTCCCCATGAACGACTGATTGGAAAGCTGGATAATAACACACTTGACCAGCAATGTACTTTGCTAGAGTTCCTACACAGACAGGAAAAAAACATAATTTACTTCAAGTATAAGATCATCAGCACGCAAGACTATATGCTTAGAAGACCGCAAATGCTGACAGAATTACATCGGGACACGAGGATACATTGATTGTCTACAAATATAACTACTACAATCAACACATAACTTGTGAATTCTTTTTGAGCAACTACAAACCAGTTCATAATCAAATAGATCCATGAGTTAGAGTATCAGTTTATAATCAAATCATAGTTGAAGCCCATAAGCTCATGTCATCAAGTCATCATAAAACACTGCCACAACTGAAGAATCATCAAATATATCAATCAGAAATCTTCCAGATACTAATCAAGAGTAACAGGTATAAAAATAGAATGGCATAACGAAATACATAGAAATTGAAGGAAAATAAAATACTTAAGGAGGCTATGTCAGTGTACTTATCACTGAATGCATACACATTTACTGAGATTTGGTACTTGGAAAACTCAGCAGCCATCCATATGCTCATAAAATGGATTTCCGGGCAGTCTCATTTCATGTTCTCTATTTGTCCCAAATCAATACACTAATACACTATAAGTTCAACACACAAAAAGATGGACTAGCCATTTCACTCTTCCAACCAATTCCACCACTCAATGCCTATATCCATTACATAAATATCATAACATCAAG
>Ga0228711_1003145_pt1 | contig 25677 bp, 13 predicted proteins | sample MedpolnodulmetaG_2_FD_177996 | JGI IMG/M metagenome (GOLD analysis project Ga0228711, IMG submission 177996) | Root nodule microbial communities from Medicago polymorpha collected in Santa Monica, California, United States - brown nodules | ecosystem: Host-associated > Plants > Roots > Nodule... | reverse complement strand
GTAAGTATCGATTAACAATATAATAAACAAATAGGGACAGCTGACCCCACTACCCCCATGTTGAATCTATCCCTGCGAACTTCGCCCTAAAGCTCGATCATTATTGAATTAGATCAACCAAGATTGCAAGTAAAATTGTGCATAAAACAACCTCTAGAGCTTGTAGCGAGTCCTCCACAAGCAGAGATGTCATGGAAGACCAATAAATGTTAAGTTTGCAATAGGTGATAGGAGGAGGGACTCACTTCACATTTTATCTTTGTTTACACCTTTCAACGTAAGAAGAAGGTTGATTGAGAAGATAATGATGAACCGTAATAAAGTACCTTTGCAAGTTATATAAGAACGGTTCATTATGAAGCACAAACACTTTCAGGATTAGCCGTGTCGCGGTGTCCGACACGTGTCAGACAAATGTCCTAGATAAGTTTTTTTCCTTTTTTACTTCGACACTTCTTGGACCGTGTCCGATGCATATACAACACTCATATGAGGTTTGTCATACAACTCAGACAACTCAATGCGTTTTTGTCGGTGTGTGTCAGGTGTCTCTATTGGAGCCCGTGCTTGTCTTCCGAAAATAAGTTGGTTCCTATCGATCCATGACATGTTAGTTGTGACGCCAATTGAAGAAATTCCTAATTGAAGAAATTCGTTTGAATATTAAAATTCACCCAATGCGATAAACTTGGACTAAAGAAGGGACTTCAAGGTTACTTGAAAGACTTGTAAAAGAAATAAAGATACTTCAAAGGAGTTAACAGCTAATGAAAACAAAGAGGGAAGCTTAGAAATAAATATCATTATCAATATCATTAGGCATAGTTGTTTTGACAGATGTCATAAAACATAGGTAGTAACTAACTAAAGAAAAATAACACAAGACCGTGAATATCCATCCACACATATTTGTCGTGGCCCAAACGTGAAACTTCTCTACTCTCCTACGTTTGCCAAACAAAATCCACCCTGTCAAGTTACTTAATTACCACCACTACCTTGTTATTTCCAAATTCCAACAAGGAACCATTATAGTACCATGTTTCATCTTTTCTTAGTTGCTATATATATTCAAGTTTAATACAATTCTAAATCATAATAATATTCATTCACCAACCCTTGTCATAACCAAGTTTTCAGGCTGCACTGTGTATATATCCACAGAACAGAACAGAACAGAACAGGTCATGGGAGAATCAGAAGGTTCCAGCATCAATAAAACTGAATCACCACAGCTACAGTCTCTTCTGGACCCTGTTCCTGAAGAGCTTTCCCCTGTTGTGGAAAAGGAATCAGAAACTCTTAGCAATATCAGTATCAGCCAGGAGCCTACTCAGCAGGCCATTTCAATACTTGATGATCAGAGTATTTTTCCCACTCCTCTCTCTCTGTTTGTTTACTGTCTATTAGAAATTAATTTTAAATATTTTTTAAAAAAGTAGAAGTTATTTTGTGTTTGTTTATCGTAACAAAATCATTTTTAAAAAAGATAATCAATAATAACAAATAATTTTCATGAAAAATTACTCAAAAAATCTTCGTAAATTCGTTTACGAATTTTTTATTTATTACAGACTCTAGATTTTTTGAGGTAATTTTACTCTCGTTTTATTTTTAAATTGTAATTAACAAATGAAAATTTATAAATTGATTATTTTTTATTAAATTTTTTCAAATAAATATTGTAACAAACGAGCTCATAAATAGACTGATTGACATGATGCTTCACTTCTATCTTGTCTAAATTGTTAAGGTCATCATCAGGATCGACCTGATATATTTCGAGGCCTAAAGCAAATTTTATAACGATGTCTTTTAAAATAAAAAATAAAAAATTTATTCGGTTGAGTTTAAAAGTTGAACCTAATAAAATATGAAGCTTTCTTTCTGAACAACCAACCTAGAGAAACATTTACAATTAGATTATCATATTTATAGCTAATATGAAATTTTTTTGAGACTTTTTGTTTGCCTAAAATTTCGAAGCCTAAAGCCTTAACTTGGGTTTGCATGGCCCTTGCACCAACCCTGATCACTGCATGAGCTTTTGGATAGTCAATGTATATACTACTTTGATTCATACAACCCATCATATTTTTCATACAGAGATTGCAGATGATCATGCTGATAATAAGGAAACAGGGGACCATGATGATAAAAAGGATGCTAAGGGCTCAACTGACAGAGGTTATTTTCTAAAAAAAAAAGTAGTATAAAGTTATTGTATGCTTAAGTAGATATATGTAACTATTTTCATTTTGTTGCATTAGATGCTGGGCTTGCAAAAATTGTAGCAGAGAAAAGATTGGCTTTAATTAAAGCATGGGAAGAAAGTGAAAAGACAAAGGCAGAAAATAGGCAAGGACCCATCTTATAGATTTATGACTATCTTACTCATATAAAATATAAATTATTCATGTTTCAAGAGCTTGATGAAAGATGAAATGGTCACACAGGGCATACAAGAAGCAATCTTCTGTTGGATTATGGGAGGAAAGCAAGAAATCATCTATAGAGGCACAACTCAAGAAATTTGAGGTGATTATTAGTTATTATTTATGGATTGTACATCTTCTTTTTGTGGTATATTATTGGTATCTCTGCGTGCAAGTGTATAGACAAATCTCTAAAGCCTTGTGAAACTGAAATGTGTCGCAAATTCAGAGTTTTACCTCTGTTTCATGCTCAAGTTCGAGATCGAACCCTAAACCTTGGTTATACTAGAAGAGATACAGGTCATCTCATCTAAGCACTTTTGGGTCCCACAATACTCACTTTATTCATCAATGTGACTGCTTTTCTTTTCAAATATTAGTTGTTTCCCTCATTTGTTACTTACAAAATTGTTTTAATTAACAGGAAAATTTGGAAAGAAAGAAAGTTGAGTATGTTTCAAAAATGAAAAATGAACTAGCTGAAATCCATCAATATGCTGAAGAGAAAAGAGCGATAGTTGAGGCTCAAAAAAGGGAAGAATGTCTTGAGCTAGAGGAAACAGCTGCAAAGTTTCGTAGCCGTGGAGTTGCACCAAAGAAATTGTTTGCATGCTTTAGTGCTTAAGTTTTTTAAGCCAAATAAGAAGAAGAACTGAATTCTTGATGGATTGGTTTTACATGGTGTTCAATTATGTATACTTTTAAAGTGTGGTTTTGTTCTTATATGTATTGTTTGAGTTAACATATATAGAATTCCACGTTCATTAATCAATAACAATAACATTTACGACTTTTCCTTTAATTGTATCATTAAGGGAACAATACCACCTGCAATTCAAACACACATAGACGAGCAAGACATTGGCCATAAATTGGATCAAATTTAATATAACAACGAACAATGCAAAATACAAGCTGATTGCTAAACTTTTTCTGCATCACAATTCTCAAATAATGAATCCTATCAATTAACTTTTGTTGTAAGTAATAGATGCATTTGATGGATTGAATGGATGATAGAGAAATAGTTTATTTCACCACCCTTATTCTACACCTAATTGCTACTCTCGTGAAATTGGATTGAAGGGAGTATACAGGGACGAATTAAAAAAGAAATTAAGGGCAGCTAAAATTTAGCACATAATTCATCCGTTCTTAAATATAAGACCGTCTAAATTTCTAGATACATTTACTATTCATTTTTCATATATACCCTATTAATATTATCAACTTATCTTAGAATATGAAAAACAACATTGAATGCATTTGTATATAAAGTGTAATTAAGTATTAACCACACTTGTTTCAGAGAAATTTATTAGTGGTCCTTGGGTGCTTCTGCACTAGTGTTTATATACTACTATTTACCGGTATTTTTGGTAAAAAATAAGACTAGTTTTGATTATTACAAACAGGATCAAACCAAAAATCTTAAGACATGTTGTGTAATCTTTTTCCAAAAAATATATGAATGTTCATCATATTCATAGGTTGTTTTATGAACAAGATGAAGAAACTGCTTTTGTCTTTTGTATGAAGATAAATGTCTTTCGGCAGGAATCAATGTAGAAAATGCAAGTAAAAGATTCAAAAGTTTAAATGCATAAACTTAAAAAAAATATAAATTGCATTGCATTAAAGTAAATGTGGTTCGACAAATCAGATTACATACATTATGTGACTCTAAACGCTGGTACTTTGAATGCTAGAAATCTATAAGTGATTTGTCACCCCTTTTTCTTATGAAAAACTACTATATATACATAGACAAAATAACTGCAAAACCTAAACTGCTAAAAACTGAATGTCTTCGACGAGAATTGGATGCCCTCCACGTGTCTGGACACTTGAAACTTAACTCCTCAAAACTGCAAGGTATGTTGAACTACACCCTTATGTCGAAATGAATTCAATCTCCGTCGAAAGCTTCCCATTCTCCATCGAAGTTCTTACCTTCAGCTTTGGACTTAGAAAGTTTCCACAGCTTCAAACCTCTTTCTTCCTATCAAAAAGTACCTCCGTTCTTCTTCTTTTTTTTGGTAAAGACCTCTTTTCTTTTTTAACTGTCACTTTTTGACATTTTACATAAATCAAGACAATCAATAAATGTTACTACATTTATGGAGGTTCATTGGCAGTCCATACCTGATTACATTGTTTAGTTCTATATAGTATCTCATCGCAAATTAATAGCTCAAGTTAAGGGAGAACCACCTAGGCAAGAAAATGCCAAGGTTATGATAGACGAGGAGCATGAGAGTGAAACTTTGGATACATTTCAGCTAGTATGAAGGGTTAGATCTATGACGTTGTATGGTACGGAAAATGGTACCACTTACGACGATTTATATAGTACTTTGGAGCATATTTTTGAAGCAGAGTCGGTCACTTAGTACCGAGTCTCGGGTAGGAGGAGGGTATTCTAATGACTTCATTTGTATTGTGTTTTTTCTTGTATTTTTGTCATCATTGATGTATATCGCAAGTCTGCAACAATTGATATTTTGAATGTGTATTAATATTGACGTGATGAATGAAACACACACAACTTTTATGTCATTTCAATGTTGAATGAATTTGATGTGATCAATGTTGATTGTGTTTAAGTGTATTTGAATTTTGAATGTGTTATAGCAATGCATTGTGTCACATGCTCCTTCTCTTATATGTTCTACATTCTGTCTCAAACTTACACACAGTGCAGTTCCTAACTCCCAATCTTTGAATAAGTTCGTAAGTCCCAATCAGAAATGAACAAGAATAAGTACAATTTGAGGTATTTTTAAAAGTTTAAGATGTTTGTGAGCAATTAAAAGAGCAATTTTAAAAAGTGATCCATGCTCACGTGTTGTTTTGGCCCATGACCCAGCTTTAGTTTTGTATATATAAATAAATAAAAAGGTTAAATATGTTTTTGGTCCCTATATATATATATATATATATATATATATCAACTTTTCGTTTTAACCGCTCTAAAATTTTCCTTCAACTTCTAGTCCATATAAAATTTTCAATTACTATTTTTGGGCCCTATTTTTAAGTTTATTTTTTTATTTTTAAATGAAATTGTGCAGAAATGTGTAGAATATTGTAAAAATCTCTCAAAAAAATTAGAATATTTTAACAAAATATAAATTAAATATGAATTTTTAACTAAAATAAATATAAAAATTCATATTTAATTCATGTTTTGGTAAAAAAATCCAATTTCTTTTAGAGAGATCCTTATAATATTACATTTTTTTCTACAAAATGTTATTCAAAAATATGAATTCTACGTATGAGTTTACTTTAAGGGATTGACCAAAAGTGAAAATGAAATTTTTTTTCGGGCACTAAAAGTTGAAGAAATTTTTAGAAGGACTAAAATGAAAAATTGACATATTTATATGGACTAAAAATATAAGGTTAAATATGGGTTAAGATAGAAAGACCAAAAACGTGGTTTTAAAAATAGAGGTATCAAAAGTTAACAAAATTAAAAATAGAGGGACTAAAATTACATTTAAGCCAACTTAAAATAAAGTTAGACAAGCTAAAATGCCAAACCTAAACTTAAGTTTTTTAAAGCCCGACTTATTTAAACAAAGCTTATACTTTGATGGAGTCTATTCCTACGCCTACCTTCGGTTTCCATTTAGAAAATCGTTGTTCACACATATTATTTAGCCGAAACACACCAATAAAATACCGAAATACCCCCTCGGCAGTTAACTGCTGCGGAAGTTAACCGACGGTAGTTAACTGTCAAAATCCAGTTATATCCGTCGGTAATTAACTGCCGATCACATTTTTATGTTTTAAATGCAAATTTTCGATGCTCAAAGAGGAAAGTCAACACTCATTACAAATATTAACACAAGGAAGAGGATCAACGCATTAATGGTGATAAAATATTTTTAAAGGAGTCATATCTTCCTCATTAAGGAGTAATATTTTTGTCATTGATGGTGCAATATTTTTGCAAATAAAATGATCAGAATCGGTTGACCATATCTCTCAATTAATATAGAATATTTTATCATTATGATATGTATCATTTATCATTATATATCTAAATTAGAATATTTCAGCAAATAAAATGATCAGAATCGGTTGACCATATATCTAATATCTATCGCCTTTAATTACATCTTAGCTTTGACATTTGTAAAAATAAATGTCGACTCAATTATTTGTTGGATAAGACCATTTACAATGACAAAACCATTCAACACCCACTTTTTCAATTCCCAACACTCCACATCATTTTTTCTCTCTACCACCTAATAATTCAACACTTATTCAACATATACTTTCTCCAATGGTTTTTCATTCAACACTCTACCCCACCACTTTTTATTTCATATTCTTATTTAATTTTATAATTTTGTTTTTATAATTACATAAAATTACAATTATCGATTATAATTAAATTAAAATAAACACTTAACAATTTATTTTTTAGTTTTTTGTAAAAATAAAATTTATTTAAATAATTTATTTTTATTTTCTTAATTTAAAATGCAATACAATAAACTAAACACGCGGCACACAAATAACTTAAAATAATTTATTTTGATAATTGTTGGGATTTTGGTAGCTAAATGAGTAATTAGAAGAATTCTGGATGTTAAAATGATTATGATTGGAATCCTTTTCACTAAAAAGAAGTTTAAAACTTCAAAAAAAAAACTAATAATAAAATTAAGATAGTGAAAAACTTGGTTTTTTTCCTGTGTCCAAATCAAATGAACCAAGTCTCTATTTATTAAGATGAGAAAAATCTGAACAACCAATCAAAATTTGTCATGCGGCGGCTACGGGTCTCGCATGGCAAAATTCAACACAGTTGAACCAATTCAACTCCTCTCTCCTCCAATTCAACACACCATTGCATTGCATCCAAGTGTTGAACCTTCCTTTCAATACCATAATTCAACACCATTGCACATGGTCTAATGTTATCAACACACTTTTTCTAACACCAATTCTCTTAGGCTTTCTTTGCGAGTTTTGAGGGGTAGGAAAGGAAAGACTAAGGAGAGGAAGGGAAGGAAAGGGAGGGAGGGGAGAAAGGAGGGAAAACCTTCCCCTTGTTTGGGAGTAAAAGAAATCAACAAGGAAAGGAGATGGAGGGCTTATGTTATAATTTTACTATTTTACCCTTTTTTCTCTTACAATGAATACATTGTAATTTATCTTGAAATTTATTCAAAACAATTTAGCTCATAAAAAACAAATTATTACGATCTATTTTTTTTTTAAAAAAAAAAAATCAGCTTATTTATAAATAAATAAAAAAGCTTATTACGATATCTTTTTTAAAAAACAACTTATTCAAAACAGCTTATTTATACAAAATAGTTTATTACGACCTCTTTTAAAAAAACGACTTACTCAAAACAACTTATTTATGCAAAACAGCTTATTACGACCTCTTTTCAAAAACAGCTTATCTTATGAAAAACAATTTATTACGATCTCTTTTCAAAAAACAGCTTATTTAAAACATCTTATTTATACAAAACAATTATTACGACTTCTTTTCAAAAAACAGCTTATTCAAAACAGCTTATTCATCCAAAACAGCTTATCACAACCTTTTTTCAAAAAACAACTTATTCAAAACAGCTTATTTTTCCAAAACAACTTATTACGACCTCTTTTCAAAAAGCAGCTTATTCAAAACAGCTTATTTATACAAAACAACTTATTACGACCTCTTTTAAAAAAAACAGTTTATTCAAAACAGCTTATTTATACAAAACAACTTATTACGACCTCTTTTCAAAAAACAGCTTATTCAAAACAGCTTATTTATACAAAACAACTTATTATGATCTCGTTTTCAAAATCAACTTATTCAAAACAACTTATTCAAAATAACTTATTTATACAAAACAACTTATGGCGACCTATTTTCACAAAACAACTTATTCAAAACAGCTTATTTATACAAAAGTTGAAAAAGAGATCGTAATAAACAAGTTGAAAAACAACTTATTACGACCTCTTTTCAAAAAACAGCAAATTCAACACAACTTATTTATACAAAACAACTTATTACGATCTCTTTTTAAAAAATAGCTTATTCAAAACCGCTTATTTATGCAAAACAGCTTATTACGATCTCTTTTTCAAAAACAGCTTATTTATCCAAAACATCTTATTATGACCTCTTTATAAAAGTTGTTTTGCAAAAACAAGTTGTATAGCATAAATAAGTTGTTTTTGAAAAAGAGATCGTAATAAACAAGTTGAATAGCATAAATAATTTGTATGTTTAACCCCCCAAAACCCCCCAATTTGGAGGAGCTTTAAAATTGGACAAATGAAGCCCTTCAAAACCCCCCAAAACCTTTCCCTTGTTTTTTTAAAACTCGCAAACAAGGGTTTACCTCTCCATAAACTTTTCCCCTCCCTTCCCCTCCAAAACCCAACTCGCAAACAAAGCCTTATTGGGTTAAATACACATGGGTCACACCACTATATGTTTGACTCGTTTCCAAAGTGATAGGACCTACATGTATTTCACCAATAAGAGAGTGAATGTTAAAAAGAAGGTTAAAATGAGTGTTGTTAGCATTACTCTTATTTGTTAATAATTACATCTTATTCGTTGTATCTTACACAACTCCACAAAACCGGCTTATGAGATGGGAATTGCCTCCGCATATAAACACTTGTATAGACCATCTCTTATCCGATGTAGAACTTTTTAACAAATTCCTTTATACTTTTTGGGTTGATGGAGGAGGAGAAAATGGATAGTCGTTGTAACGTTGGTTTTTTTTATCTTCCTTCGTTGTTGAGTTGTAGATAGTTTCTCAAGACTATTCCATCCCCTACAAATTGCAGTTATAGCTAATACTATTACTTAACCATTGTTCCTTAATTTTGTTTTAATTTTTTGTAGGTGGGAAAACGATATTTCGTGGGGAGAAAATGAAGTTCTTTCCATATATCAACATATTGTTTGAGACTTGGAAAGTACACGTTCTTCACCTTCAATTGATGGTGAAGAATTTGGTGAAGAGCCTGCTTCCTAATAGGAGTATGTTTGTTTTCACATTGGAAGCCTTTGATGAAGAATATATGAATTTCTATATAGCAGGCAGGGTTATGCTAGAACACAATTGATAAGCAGCTTATTGTGCTAGTTTCTCAGACAAAATCTTATTGCAAATGAATCAGTGTTGTTGTAAGAGATAAAAGTCACTATTCTATCTTGGCATTCTTTTTATTCATTACAACTGTGTTTAACAAGAAAACATTTGATCAACTATTTTGATGCGTAGTTTGAAGTTATTTGTTGGCTCTCTCTGTGTGGATAATTACAAAGTTTGGATATTGAATTTTAGTCTAAATTTTTTGGATATTGGATACAATTAAGTTAATTCTTGTGTGACTCAATTTTCTTTTTCTTTTTTTTTTATTGAAAAAATGTGTAATTCTATTCAAAAACATGTAATCTGAATTCCTATTTTTGTGCATTTTGGAAGGAAGCGATTAGATTTTCTTCTATTTTAAGAGCAAATATTTTTTGAATTACCCGAGCTTGAATCTTGATTGGAACAATTTGTAGTCAGATTTTACTTACTTTTCGGTCGAACTCCAAATTAACAAATACCTCTTCTTTTGAGAATAAAGGGTTAAGACAAAAAATAAATTGTTGATGAGGGATTAGCACAAATTTAATGCATCAACGTGTCTATTTTTCTTTTCACAAAATTGCTCTTAATTTTCGGTACCAACTGAGTTTTTTTTTCATGTCATTTTATATATATGCAAACATATAAAAACAATTAAATCGTTATCTGAAATTAAGTTAAGAAACCACATGATTAATTTTCCTTTTCTTTTCAAATATCAGTTGTTACACTAAAGTGTTACTCAATTTTGTTTAAATCAACAGTAAAATTTGGAAATACAGAAGTCAATCAATATGCTGAAGAGAATTTTTTGAGCTAGAGGAAACATCTGCAAAGTTTCGTAGCCGTGGAGTTGCACCAAAGAAATTTTTTTTTCAAGCTTTTTCTATTAAGTAATTTTAAACCAAATAAGAACTATCGATGGATTGGTTACTGATGTTCGACTCTGTATATACTTTGAAGAGCCTAAGGCCATCAAGCTGCAAAATCAGATAACATAATGATCTGCAAGTTGATAGGATGTCATCTTGTTGGTGTCTACGAATAGTCTATTTCTCATTGTTGGTGTCTATTTCTCATTGTTGGTGTCTATTTCTCATTAACATATTTAACCCTATTTACTAATTAACTGAATTACTTTCTTTTGGTCATTTTAAGACATAGGCACAATGCAAAATTATGTGCGTATAAAATTTAAAATGACATGCAAATGTTTAATATAATCATTTCATAAAAGTATTCAATAAAATTACATCACTCTGAAATTCAGGACCATAAAATTACACGGAAGTATTCTCACCAATAGGCAACAAACAATATAATTCATTATTCATTTCCAGAAGTAGGACCTAAGAATGAGAGGGACAATGTTTTCACTCTACTAAATGACTAAATTGGCCAACTTGGTCCACCATTTTCTGCCCTTGATTTAAATGATACGACCTTGAGTTTAGAAAAACCACCAGAAGAGGGGTTCTGGCCACCTTTGCCCTTTTGCTTAAGAATCTTGTTTAATCCTGGAAGGAATACCCTGAATTTGCAATGTGTCATCCACTCTGGAAAGTTGTTTCTTCAACAAAACGAATATGTCCAAAACCTGAGGCAGTAAGCTAATACAATAATAAAGATATATCCTTCTGGACAATGGGAAATCTCTGTAAACACATGATCAATTTTACACCAGTAAATAAACTACTAGAATTCGCCCAACACATACTGAGTTACTTTAATCAAGAGTTGTTCAAGTTCTGAAAAAGCTCCGGAAGATGGGCATTAGTCAGTTTGGTCCTCTTGGTGATTTCATTCTTCTTTTTCTTAGGTTTAGGCTTTGATGAAATGCCTTCCATTTGTGCTGCACTCCTCCTCTTTGCAGTGTTAGTAGCAGGCTTCATTCCATTTTTTTGGAGATCCCTCTCTATATCAATCATATCACGAGGCAATTCAATCCCACGAAAAAGCTGTTTTAGGTCATCATCCACCTTAATGGGCACTTTAGGATCATTAGGGTAGGCAATGTCTTCCTGTGAATCAAAGTTGGACAGCAGCCAAATCTCCCTGCCACCTTTCAAAGCCTATAAACTGAAAGCTTTATGATATCTTATTTTCATGAGAAACCAATTACATACCTAAATTTTGACTCTTGACCACCTCTAAAAAACATCACTCACCACAGCGAGTCATCTGAGTATAGATGTTGCAGATTAATAGAATTCTTTCACTTTTAAAAAAAAACATGCTAAAACAGTCCACGCTTGTATTAATATATGAATAATGCTAGCAACACAGTCTGACTCACACTTTCCGAAACACACTCTTTTATTGGTTAATATTTATGTTGGTCCCACTAAATGCATATGGGACCCACAAGAATCAGTGGGATTCGTGTGAATTTTAACGATAAAAGTGAGTGTTGAAAAGTGTAACTACAAACAGAGGGTGCATATACAGTTGGCCTCGTGCCTTGTCTCAGAGGAGCTGAGACTTTGGGTAGGAATAATTAGTTTTCAAATTAATATTTATTCATATTTGTTTAAGTTATAGGGTTATTCTTTTATATGCATGGGGAGGAAAAAAGAATACCATCCATATAAAAGTATAGACTCCACAAAACATGACTGGATTGTCAACTCAGACAAAATTTAGAGCTTATTTGGGACAAAAAGTAGGGCTAGATTGTATCTAGGATAAGTCAGGGACAGACTATATTTGGAATAAGCTGGGACAAGATTGAGGTAATAAAAAGATGAGGCCAGAATGCCTCTGGGATTGGGGTCCGTTTGGATTGGCTTACTTTTTAGCTTATGAAAAATAGCTTATGTAAATAAATAAGCTTTTATGTTAATTTAAAAGTTTTCACTAACAAAAATTGGTTCTTCTAAACTGTTTTTTCATAAACCACATTGACAAACTTATGAATAATACATAAAAGCTTATTTATTTGCACAAGCTCAAAATAAGCCTAATCCAAACGGGGCCCAAAATAATCTACAACTGTCGAAACCAAACTACATCTGGGACTGTTAGGGTGAGACTAATTCTCTAGGATAGACACGGGGCCAAACTATTTCTGAGATAGCCACTAGGCCAAATTACTTTTATGGGATAGGCAGTCATTTGGGATAGTTAGGACTATACTACTTTTGGAATAGTTGAGATCAAAATTTATTTGATTGTAATAGCCAGGGGATGCTGGAACCCTGGAAGAACATTGAAACAAATAACTAACTGATCCAATGCTTTTTTAACAAGAAAAAATAATCAACGAGATGATGATGGCAGAGGTCATTGTGGATGAAACCACTTTGATATCATGGTCTATATTGAAGTTATAGGGTTAGTCTTTCGGATACAAAGGGAGGAACGGGAATACTCAGGACACTGAACTTATATTTATATTGTTGTGACTTATGAGTTGGATCGTTTTTTTGTTCTTTTTTCAGATGAACAGTTTCTAACAATATTTGTCTATTATAATTTGTCCCTTGCAACATCTTATTCTTATATCCATCGATTGTATTGACTATAATAACATTTGAGCTTCTTTCATAGGTATAGTGACTGCTTAGTATTTAGGAACAAATATGTCTCCCAAAAATTCATTGTGCACAAGAAAGGAATCAAGTTGGTGATATAAGAATAGTTGCTCAACAAGCTCAAGGCAATATGGGAGTTAGACATATTTCTATGATTAAAGTTCACCAATGTTTCAGAAAAATGAATATAAAAAAACTAACTGCTAAAACTAATTTACCTGTAAGTCCTCCATTACAGTTGGGTACGAATCCTTTAAGTCAATAACAGCAATGCCCTCTGGAAATTTGCGTATCAGGAAAAGCAGCTCTTTTTTGTCCCGAAGAGCATGTTTTGACTATAGACCAAAAGCAATGGCCAAATTTCATGAGCCAAAATAGTAGGTGGCATAAAAGAGGATGTTGCTGTCAAAGTGAACAAAATTGAAACACGAAGGTTTACATATACGCAAGAATAAAAGTTACCTTATATGAGAATCTTTCTCCATCGTATCTTACTTTTGGATTTTTCCTCATATTGTCAAAAACATCTTTGTTAGCTTTCATGTCCACATGGCATGTTTCATTTATTTGCTCCAATGTTAAAGCCTGCCGAGTCTATTAAGAAAATACAAGCACAAGCACTAAGTAAGTATATATGGCAACATGCGCATACCCATCAACCTCAAGAGAGGTCCGGGTTGGCTGAAAAGGTTTATTAGCCACCACTCAGCATGACCATTAGGCATAGAATAGCTTACAGATTACTAACATTAAACCATATTTATACATTGTATATAAAAAGCACTGTAGAAGTTTTCCTAAACAGCAACGTGATTTAGAAATAAAACACATATATAAATTATAACCCAAGGACTTTTGAACCTAAAGTACAAGTAGTTTCTGATAATATTTATAAGATGACACGGGACTAAAATGATCCTCTTTAGATTGACTTATTTGAGCTTATCTACTGAGCTAAGTACTAGTGAAACTGCTCGGGAGGGCTTACGGAAACAGCTAATGATATGTCCATAAGGTGTTTTCAGCTTATTTCCATAAACTCTTCTAAATAGCTCATGAAAACAATATAAGAACAGTTTAACTGTATTTCATTTTGATATAGAAATAGTTTATGTATAAGCACTTATATGATAAACACTTAATTAAGTTTCTTATCCAAACAGGGCCTATATACAACTTAAGTATCTTCTCCCAGGCTTTAAAATACTGTATCATGACCTTAATATCTAGGTTTTTGATATCTTGGCGGGCACAACGTAATTAGAATTTCAGCTGCATAAGTATACTATTTGACCACAATTTTCTGCAACACTAAGATCACAACGTGACCGCAACTTAAAGTTCTATTTTTAACTCAAATCATATACTAAAGAGCATAAAAATAGTAACCCAAAGTATTGATAATCATAAAAATAATATAACATGTGGGTATTGCATATGATCATATTAGTATTTTTTGATACCTCAAAAAGAAGATCAATAACACGCTTCATTTGAGCACCAACAGGAGCTTTACGAATACTATTAATATGTTGAAGTCTCTCCGTATCGGTCGAAAATTTGACCGGAGCAAGAGCATTTGGCACAGATGCAGATACAGCCTTGTTTGCTGCTATGCTCGATAGTGTTGATTGACATTTCTCTTGCTGCTTTTTGAATCTATCTAGCTTTCCTTGTAACGCCATCTGAATTTCAAATCAAATCAATTTCTAGGGTTTATCAAAATGATCAATTTTTCAAGGTTTTCACTTTTATATGCAAAATCAATGGGGTAACGATAACATATACTAATGAATTGAAATTTTCTTAGAATAATAAAAATTGAATAGTTATAATAAGTTTTGAAAACAATTCAATCAAAGAGAGGGTTATTGAAATTTGATTTTTTGTATGTAAATTGCGGATCGGAAATGGTGAAAAGAGGAAAGAAACGTAAATCGAAATCGAGAAAGTAATAATAATCGGAAGAAGAATATGTATGTAGAGCGAATTGAATTGAATTGAATTTGAGAGATGAAGAGAAAAGATAACCGTGTGATTGAATTCGTGACAGATTTTTCGATATGGAAAGAATGCAGAAGAAAGAAGTGATTCGTGTTTTTTTTCTTTTGCATTTTATTACTGATATTTAATTATGCCAAAACTACATTTTTATCCTTAACTTAATTTTAGATTACAATTTGCTACTTAATCTTTTTTATTTTTTTTTATTTTGGTCAATTGAATTTTTAAATTTTAAATCTAATATTACTATGAAAATATAGATGAAGACCATATATTTGAAGATTGAAAGAGCATAAAATATAAACCATGAATTTGAAGCTTGAAAATTCATATGCAAATAGACCAAAAAGATAAAATTAAAATGAAAAAAAATAAATAAAGGAACAGATTGTTAAATAAAATTAAGTTAAGGGACTGATAGTGTAATTTTGTCTTAGTTATTATTTTATTTTTTGGTTAAAAAAGTTATTTTATCCCTCCTCTCCAAAAGAAAAATTTATTTTATCTTTCTAAATATAAATTTTGCTTCCAATCTTCATAAAAAAGTTCCTTCAAAAAAAAATCTTCATAAAATAGTTTAGGTATATTTTCTTAAGTATTTTTTCTATAGTTTTTAACTAAACTATATATAATTTCATAAAATCTCTAGATTTTAAAGTTTGTTATAACATAAAAAAGAAGAAGAAAAAATAGATAAAGAAATGTACATAAGTTCTTATAATTTCATCGTAAGTTTTATTCCATGATACATTTAAATTTAGGCTTAATAGCAGTTTTGTCCCCTATGTTTCAAGAAGTTACGATTTTGGCCCCCTAACAAAATAAAATACAAAATTGCCCCCTAAGTGTTGTCATTTTGCAGTTTTGGCCCCAAAGCCAATTTTGACAAAGTGAAAGTTGACGTGGACGCCACGTGTGTAATTTTTTATTTTATTTTTTTAATTAAAAAAATATTATTTTAATAATTAAAAAATATATAATAATAATTACACGCATGGCGTCCACGTGTGCATTGACTTGGTCAAAATTGATCTAGGGGACAAAACTACAAAATGGGCAATACTTAGGGGGCGATTTTGTATTTTATTTTGTGGGGGGGCCAAAATCGCAACTTCTTGAAACATAGGGGACTAAAACTACTATTAAGCCTTAAATTTATTTCATTCTTTCAAAAACATTTAAATTTATTTCACTATTATTAAACTTTTCAATGTTTTATTGCCATTTCTTAGAACCTTATAAATAGGATTTTCAAAAAAAAATTAGATTTTTAAATATAATATGAATTAAATGTAAACTTTTAAACTTACAAAAGTTCAAGATCTTTAAAAAAAAAGTTCAACATAAAAGTAATGAAAATTTAAAACTAAAAATCATATCTTGAGCTTATTTTTCTATAAAGAATTTTGTTTCTAAACATGTTTAAAAAGTCATTTAAAAATTTAAAAGATTATAAATAATTAAACAATTTTGACTTTAACATTGACTAAAACCCCACTTTGAAAATTTATTTTGACCTTATATAAAAGATAGGGTCTTACTGGTGTCCTTGAGACACTAGTTAAGAAATCCAAAATTAAATTTTTTATTTTGGAAATATAAGTTGTAACTTTTAATTAAGTAATAATTACAACGCGCTTTAATAAAAATTTACTTCTTCTAATTGTTTAACCAACATTCCTCTGGGAGAGTATTTAACATTCTCCTAAAAGATATTGTTTTAGGGTGTAACATTTTTTTTTCAATTTTATCCTTCTTTTAGTTATATTTTACCAGTTTGGTGTTCCTTGTGAATAAATATGGAAAGACATTCTTTCAAAAGAAAAAAATGCTGAAAGACATGTATGTTAGTGTCTTTCGTGAAGTTAGTATTTATAGAGAATAAAATTTATTTAACATTTTTTTTTAACTTTTTTGTCAATGTAATTAAAACCAGACTATGTAGATAATGAAGCGGCACTCCTTAAAAAAAAAAAGAGTCTGAGATTCAAATGTCAATCAAATCATATTGATAATATATAAATATATTTTTTAATTCAATACCATATATTTTAAAATATTTGCATATATTTGTATTTTTTCAATTTTTTTAATAATTTACAAGAATTAATGTTGCATTTGTCAAAAATATAAGTAATCTTGTTGTTGATCATAAATAGTTAAAATAGTTTTTTTTAAAAGTAAAATAGTTGTTAAAACAGTATCTCTAATATACGTGAAGTCTGAAATTGTTTACGTTAAAAAAGTACATATTATAGCCCTGTTATTTTGATATTCTTTCTATGCCGGTCCACCAGTAGCATAGTCACACATGAATCTTGCTATGAGAAATTTTTTTATGATGTGACAAAAAAATTTGTTGCCAATCACATACATCCCAAAAAATATCAGAGATAACTAAGGAAACACAACAATGTCATCCCACAAAGAGAGTGTTTAATATAGTTTATCAGTTGTCGAATCAACCCTTCAACCAACACCTGAGGGCAAGAGAATCCACGTAGATGGAAATTGGGAAGGGAACTTGATTGACATTAACACAATGATTCTTGAAGAGTCATTAAAGGAAAAATAGGTTTTAAGAAATCGTGTTCGGACGTAACACAACTCTACAAAACATGTTTGTAATGTGAGGATTGTCTTCACTTATAAACACATGTACATGTTATATTTTGTCTGTTGTGGGACTCTTTAACACACTCCTTCACAATAAGGAGTATTGAGTTTGGTTCGTGGATATAATTAGTGGGTGGTTCGATAGCAGAAACCTGATAACAAGTGACACAATGGATCTTTGAAGAGACTCTGATACCATCTTAGAGATCGTGGTTGAGCCTAACATAACCCCATAAAACTGAATTTTGAGGTGAAGATTGCCTCCACTTATAAACACATGTCTAAGGCATCTTTTGTTCGATGTGTGACTATTTAACACAAATGAAGAGTAAGAAATGTGACCTGCAAAACAATAACTATAAGTAAAACTTGAGACATCTCAAAGACTGCTCTAGATTGAACGGTCACTTTGAGTCTATAAATTAACCATTGTTTACCCGTTACATGCATCCCAAAAATTATTTTCGTTGTTCTCTCTTAATATGCTTTTTGGGTTACATCTTCTGCTTGTAGTTCTTGTTATTATGTTTTCTCCACATCAGACACATAAATCTTTTAGAGTAGTCTTTGAGATGTCTCAAGTTTTACTTCATGATTTTTTGTTTTGCAGGTCACATTCCTTACTCTTCATTCGTTGACATAAAAATACTTGAAAAACCATTGAATAGTAAAATACAAGTTGAATGGATTTGTGGGCATCCATTTCGAAAAGAGAGTAGTCAATCAAAACTCAAGTCTTTGTTTCCTTTAAAGAATGAGTCATCCAGAATCAATTCACTAACAAAAAAAATTAAACAGAAACTTATTATATTAATATATGCATAATCTATACGTATAAAGATTTTCTCTAATTTCAATGATAAAAGTTTGACTTTTCAATCTAAATTGATATAATTTGACTTTCTAACTTGAAAAGACAAAGTTCAAATATTATCTAAAACAAATATAAAATGTTTTTTTTTTAGAAAATATAAAATGATTTTTTGAGATGATGTAACATGATCATTAGTGCAACCGTTATTGATAATATTGTTTCCTTCTCCAAATCGATTCAAATAAAATGTATATTGGAGTCTTCCTCTACACGAAGAAAGCATGCACTTGTGTGCTCATATTCATTCAATACAAAGTTTCAAACCATATGGAGAAAACTATAGCCCTGTATATGTAGGCCACGTTAGTCTTCTTAACCTATAAGATAAATACATATTGTTGAACAATGTTTGTGCGATAATGATGGTATCCAAAAGTCCATAACCACTTTGAGACGAGAATCCCCCTTGTTGACCATGTGCATCCAAAATAGTGTATCTGTACAGTCCCAGCTCTTTACCAAAAAAGTGTTATCCAAGCCATAACTGCATTTTCACGTTGTTTATTGTATGATTGAAGTGAAAGTAAATTTAACAAAATTATAATATTTTTAATTTGTTGAAATTTAAAAATATAATTAGATTTTAATAAAATTACGATAACATTTCTCTAATATTTTTAGTGGGATAAAACTATTGTATTTCTCTAATGTTCTTACCCTTTTTCGTATACAATGATTATAAGACACCTATATACATGTTGCGTGTCCAAGAACGTTTTTGTGGGGAAATATTGTACCGTCAAAAGGGGAGGGGATAAGAAGAAGAGGTTTGATACATTGGATCTTATATATAATAATTCAACGAATATACTATAAAAAGCAGCAGCCTGATTAGATCATTTATTGTGCCAGTAAACCTTTGACAAAATCTTATCTTATTTCTCTAATAGTTTGATATCTGAGTTTTGAAATGTATTTTTTTTGTTACAAATTTTGAAGTATTTGGATAACGAGATGTTATAATATTTTTAGTAAAATTCTATTTTGGACTTTTAATCATCACCCATTAAAATTGGATCATGGATCTGCGATCAAAAGTTGGTAGGTTGGATGAAGATGATTACCGGACTAATATATGAGGTTATTAACTTACTATTTAATTATTTTTATCAGATTATCCACAATAATAGGTGTTTCACCTATTTAGCACCACATTAAATAGGCATCCCCATTGTGGAGTATAATGGAGGAGGGTGGCTATGGAAGCCCTCTCTCTTTATTTTTCATGGGTCTCATTTAATAAATCTTAGTAAAATTCTATTTTGAACTTTTAATCATCACCAATTAAAATTGGATCATGGATCTGCGATCAAAAGTTGGTAGGTTGGATGAAGATGATTACCAGACTGATATATGAGGTTATTAACTTACTATTTAATTATTTTTATCAGATCATCCACAATAATAGGTGCTTCACCTATTTAGCACCACATTAAATAGGCATCCCCATTGTGGAGTATAACATATAGGTGCTTATGGAGGAGGGTGGCTATGGAAGCCCTCTCTCTTTATTTTTCATGGGTCTCATTTAATAAATCTTAATAAATGAATAAATTTTGTTAAAAATGTAATGATATATATAAAGTTATTTATTGGGTCTATTTAATAATTTCTTTTGAGGTGCTCGGTTGAAGAAAATTGGTGCTTATTAAATATTACCGTAAAATTGATGATATGGACATAAGAGACTCATTTCAGCACCTAACTTGAGTTGCTATGTATGAGGTGGAAATTCAAATACGTACTGATCAGGATGTAGTAGCCATAGGCAATTAACAGTTTAAAATTTCTCAAAAGATGATTAAAAAGCTATCTTTTTTTTTAACAAAAGCCACATATTGGATCTCCACCATATAAACATAATTAAAAAGCTTCATTGATAGTGCAAGGTACGCACGCCTCATTTACTTCATCATCACATAAACATTATTAAAACAACAAAATACACTAATTATAAACCCCATACAAAGCCAAATTAGCTACCTAAATGAAGTTTTAGCAAAAAAACTTCATCTTATTGAAGGAACACACCATTGATCACATACATATTTCAATACACACTGGTCTGGTTTAGTGGCATCTCAATATGAGGAGCTCCAAGAGGACAGAAAACAACTTTATAGTTAGATCCAGCAGGACAAGTGAAAGTACTTGTTGGATCATCTTGAGGGTAACTGTATGAATCATGACACCTATCCTTAAAAAACCTTGAGAAATAAGTGGGCCCACAGCTTCCTTGGCCATTAGTGCAACAGTATTCATTGGTCTTAAAAACTGTACAAGGGTTGTTACAACCACCTTGAGTCCTCAATTCGTTAGGGCACTGTCCGTTGATATCGGCAGTGCAACTGATTTTGTGACATCCACCGTTAAGAGGAAAGAAATCCATTGGGATGTTGAAACCATCGACAAGTGAGATGTCGTAGAAATCTTGATTTCCGTATTGGTTTAGTGCGTATTCGGCTAATGTGTTTGGTGGGACACCCCAGCCAGTACATTGGAGTCCACCGGTGCAATCACCTGTTTGGCAACGGCCACGACCGCTGCCATCAAAGTTGCAACCGGTGCGACCCCAAATACGAGCCATGGCTGTACCAGGATTAACCCAGAGGTTCCATGTTTGACCGCGGTCGAGGCGACGACCACCACCTGGGCTAGCAGCTGCCCAAACGGTGTAAGGGCAATTATTGACGATCTCAAAGTTGGCTGCTTGTGAAGGAGTGAGGCTGAGTAGTAGGGAGCATAGTGTGAATGTGAGGATTGATATGAAAGTCATTTTGTTGTATGGATATTGGATGGAATGGATGTATGCTAGTTGAGGTTTATATAGGCAATTTTAACTAAGGATGGGACTCGGCGGCCATCACATTTAGGCAATTATAATATTCTTTTTTTCCCGTCACTTTCGCATTAGTGCTTAAAATGATGAACTTTAGTCAATAATCAATATCTTAGATAGTAAATACACTTGACTATTTTGGTGTCATATAAAGAGTTTAAGATATAGCTACTTAATTTTTTTTTATGTCATAGCTACTTACTTGAAAGTTGAAACATTACAAATTCTTCATGGCATAGCTACTTACTTTAAAGTTGAAACATTGCAAATTCTTTTTTAAAAAAACATAGAAAGTCTTCTGACAAGTGTTGTAGACCGTTCTTTAAAGATTCATAATAAAGAAAAGATTATTTAAACAAGTTAAATAGTTTCATTTACAATACATCGAATACATAGATTTCATAAAAACTTATCATTTTGGTTGATTAAAGAGTGTCTCGAGAATATTAGTTATCATTTTGGTTGATTAAATGAATATAAAATTTTAGATTTATTTTTTTTAAAGACCGTATAGTATGTCAATTGCTAAATGAATCTATAAAATAGTTTTTTTTTTCTGATCGTAGTAACCGAATGGTGTAGTCAGTACCTCAATCGATAGCTACCTTGTTTTTAGCATAAGAAGTGAAGGGAAATTATACTTCTTTATTCTGATAATTTGAAGTTCAGACATAAGATAGCTATACTATAATATGATATTACTAAGATCTCTGATTCGAATAGTAATATAGGTTTTTTCTAAATTACCTTTGAAGAATGGTGGATAATTTACCCACCAACCAATGAATATGAGCAATTTATTGATGGGGTCAAGATAGTTCATGGATATATGCTCATGTGGCTAACGTGTATTGGTTGGGGTAAATTACCCACCATTTTTTTATGGATACTCTAGTTGTCACCTTTTTATTATAGAAACAAGCAGGTTAGTGGTTTGCTCATAGTTTCATGACATTATTACTTTTCAATTTTTATCTCTATTTCTCATCATATTCCCCAACAAATTGCGTGTTTCTTCTGAATTTTCTTCTATAATCTTTGCTGGCATGGACAATATAGAAAAAACAAGTTGACCTAGCTTTCATATTGAAAAGTCCCCGGCGGCTATCTGCCTAACTAGCCCAGCTCGATCTGTAATGAAGATAAAATCAAAAAACATGATGTCATTTAAATTTAGGACGGTACAATTCTTTAAGTGTTTTCCGTATAATTCTTAATTAAATATACAACTTTTTTAGAGATAATAAACTTTTTGAGAGAATCATGGTGAATCTCTTTAATTAACTTTTTTAAGTGTGGAAAACTTTTTTGGAAAAGAACTTTTTTGAGAGAATAAATTAAGAAAATCATGGTGAATTTAGTTAAGAATCATACGTAACACACTTAAGAAATTGTACCTTAATTTTTTCCTTTAATTTAATACAAGTTGTGAGTTATAAAAGTATTATACCCTTTCTCCAAAAAAAAGTTTTATACCTAGGACAGTACGGTCGATATTTTATTCGTTTGTTTCAGTTTTTTTTTTAAGAAACTAAATTAGTCAACCTAAACTGACACTAGAGGGAATCGTACCCGAGACCTTAAAGAAGAACACACTCTCAAATCTCAAACCAATATCACTAGACCTATTCGTTTGTTCCGGTTAATACAACTCAATTGGTAAAATAAAAAAAAACATTACAGTATACATCCCTCAATTCTTCACTTCAGTAATTTATTGAATGAAATAAAAAAATTTCTTCACTTCTTTAATTTATTGGATGAAATTTTTCCCACTAAACTACTTACTAAAAAAAATACTTTATTTCATTCGTCTTTATTTGAAAGTTCTTTTTCCACATTTTCTTTGTATCTCAATATAAATCTCTTTACTTTGCCAAAATGAATATAAATCTCTTTATAAATTCTGAATACATTAATAATTTTTTTTACAAAAAGATGTTTTATTTAATTCACCATTAAAAAACTACATATATTCTTTCTCTCTTGCTCCTATCAGTAAGGAAAATACAAACAAATATCTTTCGAGCATATTGTTTAAGTAACAAAAGTTGTAACTTTTATATAAAAAGTTGTCTACTTATTAATTACTTTAATTTATGTTTGAGTTGTATTTTAATACAAAGTTTCTTTTTAAGGATTCTTTAAACAATGTCTTTGAAGTATAAAATAATTATATAGATAAGAATGTAAAACTAACACATATTTTAGACAAATTTACTATTCCAACAATTTTTCTTAAAACACGTATTTTTTTTCTAGAAATGTCTATATTACAAGTAAAAAAGAATACAAACATAACACTACTTAAAATTAATTTATATTTTGTATATGAATTACAAGTAAAATTTACCAACTTCTCTAGGAAATGTTTTTTTTTTTGTTTATACTAATTTGATCATTTTTATTTTCTGTAAAAATGTGAAGGAGCACACGCTTTGCCTACTTACCCTTTTTTTTACATACATGAATTTTCCTACTTACCTTCCTTCCAAGTGATATGGATTAGATATATGAATAAAATATTGTAAAAAAATGATATATAAATAAAATAAGAGGCGGCTGAGTCCAAAACTCATCGGTGAATATTTTATTTGTGAAAAATCCTAATATCAGTAAAGGTAATATTAAACACAGGTAACAATGTCTGTGCTATCTCAGTTGGTAAGAATATTACATATTATATGTAGGGGTCGAGTTCAAACCTCAAACACATTACTTTTTTAAATTTAAATAAAATGTATAAGTTTTAGCCATCAAATCATTTAACATAAAAATGTACGAAGTTGGATTGAGTGGGTGGATCTAAGTAAATCTGAATCAAAATATCTTTATAATTTTTAATTGAAAGATAGGAAAAATTAATAATTTATGAGTGCCTTCTAGCATGTACACATGCAAGCCTCATTTCCCTCTTTTACATATCATTTAATTCTGATATGTCATTCTTGAAATTTTAATTTTTGAGAAAAATAGAAGTTCTAAAAAAAATTAGAGCTTCTTAAATTTTAAATTTGTTATAAAAAAATAATAATAAATAAATTGATAGATTACATCGATACAACATAAATTCTTCTACTATCTACATATTGAAATACACAGAGAACCCATAGTTCTTGATTCAATTTTATTTAAAACAAACATTTAAAAAATTGCAGTCTTTCCTCAAAATAAAAAATAGCCTTGTCTATGTAGCTTTGTTGTTAAATAACTTTTTGAAGTATTCATGTAACCAAACGTTGTCTTACATAATAATGTGTTAATTCTACCCAAAAAAACATGATATTGTGTTTATTAAGTTTGTTATTGGAAGTCCAAGAATGATCGTAAACTTTGTAATATGACTTCAAAATTTTCATTTATTTTAAGAAAATTCTAAAAAAGATCCTTAAATTCGTAAAATATTACGAAAGTTAGTACTTTTACGTACCTCTCTGAGTTGACACCTCTTTTTCATACTCTGAATATGTAAAACCCTCTTTTCCATGTATCACCTACAATCTCCCTCACCATTCTTCCACAAATCCTCCCATTTTCTTCTGTTATTTAGTTTTCTCCATTTTTCTCTACTATACATTGAAAAAATTGTGGTTCGAAGTTAACTCGATGTCGTTTTAGGACTTCTCGAGTAATATGTTGTCCTTGCAAGTGCGCAGAGACCGTTGAAGACCCCATTCCCATGCATGGAATTGGAAGCAATGAAACTATGGCAAGGTTTCACCTATATCTAATCCCATATATTTTCATGTTTTCCAATTAATAGCTTTATGATAAGACTCGTTGTACATGTTCATGAAAGAAGATGAGGGTATAGTGTGGACAAGAGAGGAAGAAAATCTCTTATTTATTAAAGTTAACCGAAAGCTAATTATTGCCCTAGATTTAATCTAACCCTAATACTTAATTTTACTGTATTACCCCTATTTAATTATTAACCCTATTTTTTTTTATAGATCAAATCGGCCCTATTTTTTGAAGTGTTATCACACTCAATCTCCTATTTTTTTGAACAAAACAAATCTGCCTTTTTTTTTTTTTGAACAAAACAATACCTATTTTTTTAAACAAAACAAATCTCCTAAACTAAACTAATTACCCTGTTTTTTATGAAAAACAAAACAAACCTATTTTTTATTAAAAACAAATCAAAATCCTTTTCAACCTAATTATCCTATTTTTGTTGAAAAACAAAACAAAAATCGTTTCCTAATTATATTAATCGTGTTCTGCAGAGCAAAATTAA
>Ga0228711_1003143_pt1 | contig 25686 bp, 18 predicted proteins | sample MedpolnodulmetaG_2_FD_177996 | JGI IMG/M metagenome (GOLD analysis project Ga0228711, IMG submission 177996) | Root nodule microbial communities from Medicago polymorpha collected in Santa Monica, California, United States - brown nodules | ecosystem: Host-associated > Plants > Roots > Nodule... | reverse complement strand
ATTTAATATGTTTTAAAATATAACCTTTTTTTTGAAAGAAAATGCGAAAAAATGGATTTTTTTTAAAAGGCATTGACCGGTCAATAAAGAGTATTTTAATTTAACTTTTCTTTTGAATGAATGTTTATCTTTTATTTAATTGAGTAAAAAAAATCTGTTTTATTTAATTTGTTTTAAAATTAAAATCTTTTTGAAAGAAAATTGCAAAAAAAAGAGGATATTTGAAAAGGCACGAGCCTGTCAAAAAAGAGTAGTGACGGTTCTTTAAAAAGTGTTTTGAATATTTTTCTATTTTATTTTATATGATATTTGTTATTTTGTTTTACATATTGGTTTTCAAAAAGAGGTGTTTCAATATACTTTTTTCCTTACCCTACAAAAAAAATTAAAATTTCCGTATAGAAAAGGTTTTATTTATTTATTTTTTTTGAAGGAAGAAAAAGTTTTATTATATAGTATATAATACCACTTTTTTCCTTATGGCTTCAAAAAAAAATTAGCTAGTGTGACCACACCAAATATAGAGGGTGGGACTTCGGTGACTTTGTGTTTGGTGACTTTAGTGTATTTTAGAGGAAAGAGAGTGATGTTGGAATGAATAAAATAAATTATTTTGATGAGAGAGAATTATTGGTTAGGAGAGAGATAGAGACAAAGGCACCAAAAGGCACCGAAGTCAAAGGCACCCAAGTGCTACCCAAATATGGGTGAAGATCATCTCCATTTCCTAGATAAATGGAGATTGTCAATTACTATAGTTTTGAAATAAATATGTGATATTAATGTTTTCAATTCTTGAAATATGTGCATTTATATCACATATTTACTTCAAAACTATAGTAATTGACAATCTCCATTTATTTAGGAAATGGAGAGGATGTTCACCGCCCAAATATAGGCATACTGCATTGAAAAAATCAGCTTATGTGTCTCATTAAGTAAATGTCCAATCTAACAAAGGTGCCGTTTTGGAATCAACTTTTTTGGTTTATAAATATTTTAAGTTCACTACTCTGATATATAAGTTTCATCCTCTTGAGAGATCAGCAAAATATCATTTTGTGAAGTTGTCTCTAGTTTGGTATTCATGGCAGAGGAAAAACAAGGACAAGGAACAAATCCTCTTCAGGAGCAGCCAACTGAACCATTGCCAAGTGAGTTCTAATGTTTTATTTTTGTCAGATAACCTAATGATTAAAATTCACTCGTGAATAAGTGGAGAGTTCGAGTTAAACTCGATATATACCAATTGATCCATTGTCATGGGAACTAACAATCTTTTGCTTTAAATAGTGATATTGAATATATATTTTTGCTTTTTCATAAATATAAAAATTATTTGAAATAAGATTAAATAATTTATATCAGGGACAAATAATCCTACAAGAAGAAGTTGGTCTGAGCTAGTTGGTGTGACAGCAGAAGAAGCAGAGAGGAAAATAAAGGAAGAGATGCCTGGAGTTGAAATTCGAGTGGTGCCTCCTGGCTATTTTGTTACTGCTGATTATAAGACCCAAAGAGTTCGATTGTATGTTGATGAATCTAACAAGGTCACCAGGGCTCCAACAATTGGTTGATTCATCAACTAAATGTTGTTCACCTGAGATTTGGGAATAATGCTAGTGGTGAAATTTGAAGAATAAATAAACAGTGTTTTTAATTAGAATAAATAAGGGGATTTGGGTGTAAAGCTAGCATGTAATTTGAAGAATAAACAAGGGTTTTGTTGTGACATTTTCGGGTTCATACATGTTTAAGCTTATGATTTGGGTTATGCATATTAATATTTATCTAAATAAATTAAAAAAATGGTAATTAACTTCAAAAGTGAAATAAACTATCCTAAAACAAAATTCAAAATTAATTTGACGAAGAAAATTGCAAAATAGTTTAATAATTTATTTTTGTGTTAAGCCTCTAGTTCCTGGGGAAGGGGTAATCTGGAGTCTGGCCGAAAGGTAAGTAACCTATCCTCGTAATCTAGAGTTTGGTTGGAAGGTACCTAAATTTTAATCCAGAATTATTTCATCCAGGAATCGAATTTAGATTCTACCAAATGATTCGTCATTTGATGGAATTCATTAATCACCTGAGATCATTCACTTTGTTGAAATAATTTGAATAATTAATTATATTGTTTGGATGATATACATTTTCTTTTTACACATTCCTTCAATTAAATCACAACGAATACTTAATGTTAAAAATTTAACATTGTAAATTCAAGGTATTAAGTTCAAATTCCTTTGAATTCTTCAAAAAAAAAAAAGTTCGAATTCCTTTGAACACTCTACAGGATTGACGATCATGTATCATGTATTGCACGTATGACCTTTAAGGTGATTGAAGAGCCACATAACATTTGGATGGTCATTAGATCCCACAGAACTAACCACTTAATTAAAAACCCTTATTTCATAAGCGGTGACTATATTTTCATTAATCCTAACATAGATGTAACGGGGATTCAAAGAATCATAATCGCCTCCAAAACTCTAAATCAAACTCCTTTTATTTTATGCAATTCATCCAACTGATTTGCGCAATCAAATCAAACTTACAAACTCCCCCTAATTTACTTTTTTTAACATGTTTGACTAATTGTCTTATTGAAATAACAATCTTTATGGATACGATTTTACGTACTTTATTACTTGAAAATGGTTTGGTGCACTTGCCAAATTTAGTCATCAACATACTATAAATAAGTATGTACTCCCTCAGTCCCAAATTGTAAGCAATAAAAAAAAATAACACTTATTAAGAAAACAAAAACATAAGAATTTGGAGTATACTTTTTTGTGTTTTCTTTGGAATAAGTTTTATTGGAAGATCTAAAAACTATTTACATTAGCTATTGGTTATGGAGAAAATGAAAGAGAGATAAAATTGAATGTAATTTACATTTAATTACTAAGAATAAACAAAAAAAATATCTTGAAAAAGATGGTTTTTAAAAAAAAAGAAGATTAAATATGATAAATGTTTGTCTTTTCTGCTTACATTTTGGGACAAAGAAATATAGTGTTTTTGCTTACATTTTGGGACAGAGGGAGTATATAATTAAAATAGTATATGAACACGTTAAACTTGTATATGTATGTATGTTAATATGTTCAAGTGTTGAAACCTTATTCGAACAAACTTGGTCATTTGTATTAAGCCGAAGCTTGGTTTTGAAGATACCTTGTCTTTGAATACTTGATTGAATTTTGAGATATTCTTGAATAAATGCAGTCAGCGTATCAACCATTCATTTTCATCAATGTTGCTCTTAATAAATTTTAGTCCTTTTCATAAGTCAGAACAATGAAACCTTGAGTTAATGTATTTATCTTTGACATAAGATTTATCAAGGTCCAGAGTGTTAACCAGTTGTCCAGAGTGTTGACTGGAGTCCAGAGCTTTAGTTTGGTCCATAGGCAAACTCCTAAAAAGGTGAAGTAAATAGGCACTTCAGCACAAAACACACTAAGAAGCGCCCATGCGCGCAGAATGGGGCGCCCTAAGCTATTACAGAAGCGCCCAGGCGCATGCTGTGGAAAGTCAAGCGCCCAGACATGGCAGGAACATGTGCTTGGCGCATGGCTGGGGCGCTAGGAGCCCAGTGAGTTGCGAAAAAAGTCACATTTTTTTGACTTTTTTCCCCCTAAAAGCCCGTGATTTTAGTCCAAGTCAGGAGGAAACTTTTCCTATAAATACCATCTTCGTCATTCATAATTTCTCGTTCAGAATTGGAGTAGTTCAAGAAGAAGGCGATTCTAGAAGCTTTAGGAGGAGTTCTATCTTCTCCTTAACTTTCTTATCTTTTTGTAATTTGTCTTTAGTTACCATGTGTAACTAGATATATATAGGATAGGGTTCTAAGACGAACCTCTATTTATTTTGATGGATAATTATTTAATTTAATGTCCTTTATTTAGTTATTTTCTGTTCGCTCAACATAAAAGTATGCATAAAAACAAGCATTCAATCTTGTTAAGTTCACTTTTGTATGATTATGGTTAATGTTCTCAAACACTCGTGAGAATATAAGTCCCTACTAGATTTAGAGAAGGAATATTGCACGTAGGGGTCTATGAAACCGTAGTTAGAACATGTCTTACTTTTTTAGGTGTCGCGAGTATAAACATTAAACGGTCTTTGATCTAGGAACATAGGATATCCAATAAGGACATATAAGAGGTATTCGAATAATCTAATTAATCTTCGTCATCAATCTATTTCAGACCATTATTTTTAATTCGCAAACAACCAATCTTTTAAAAGCCCCCCAATTTATTTCTTTTATTATAAGTTTAGCTAATTACCGAGTTAAAAACAATAATCTATATGGAGACGATAACTTACAACTTTATTACTTGGAAATATTTGGTGCACTTGTCAAATTTGTCACCATATATAATAACAACAATACTTAAAGTTTGTATTTGATAACGGATACTTAACTCCTTAGTCTTTGCTATAGTTCTTTAACAAATACTGTTATATGTAAATTTTAAATCACAAGTATTTGTTTAACACAAGGAAAACTGAGCTTGGTTCATAGAGTCATAGATAAATTTTCTAATTTAATTTGAATAAAACACACAAAAATAAACATTTAAGTAAGACATGTACAATTATTGCAATAGACAATTATAATTTTGTATTGACATACTATTTTTCCATATCTTTTAGAAGCAAGCAAACACTCCGAGCTTCTTAAAAATAATAAAATGTAAGAGAAATAGAAATGATGTTTGAGAAAAATTACAAGTATGAAAACATTATAACATGAATATAAAAGTATATGATTATTTTGTTACTGCTGAATATAAAGGAAGAGATGCCTGAAGTTGAAATTCGAGTGGTGCCTCCTGGCTATTTGGTGGAGAATATTAATCGCTTGAGGTCATTCACTTGGTTACAAAAAATTAAATAATTAATTATAATGTTCGGACATGTGATTAATCACTAAAGTGTCTCGCTACTGACTATGACGTGATCCGTTGGAGCTGGTTGGCATCCCGCACATACTATTTTGTAAAGTTAGGGTTTTACTCGCCTATAAATACAGAGGCCTTGCCTTACTTGAAGAGGATTCTCTAACAATGAGAGAAACGTGAAATCACAATTTGGGAAGATTATCAACAATTGTAGGCATCGCGGAGGAGAGGAATCGACTAATGGTGCATACAAATCATGTATTTCTATTCATATTACTTTGTCTATGTTTAGAATAGCATGAGCTGCTAATTTCCTAGGTTAGATCATGCATATAATTTCCTAGGTCAGGTCACGTGTCGTCTAACCGTCCCTAATCACACACCGCAAAACCTGGAGGTCGTTATTCCTAACGCGCGCCAATATAAGGGTGATCTTGCTTCACCCTTAAGGTATGATTCACTTTTCACGACACTTTCTCCACACACTTTTTCTGTTCGATTACTGAATTGAGTCTTGGAGTGCTAACGTGTCTGCAAGCACCTTTCGTCGCACCGCGAAGACTCGTCACTGCCGCACCAGAAACCGTCACCGTCACCCAGAGCACTTTCCTATACTGTTGCCACAACGGATTTAAGCATAATTTATCGGAGATAATAATTTACGATAAGTTAGGCTATGACACTAGTATTAAGCATGGGATAATGAAAACTCTACGTAATGCAAAGACAATAAGTAGAGGTTCCAAATTGTGTGGGTTATAGATGTTAAATGGCTCTACTATTTTTTGTCATGCATCTAAAACAAGACAAAACATGCATGATAATTAAGAGATATGTGGTTTTTATTTGTTGCATGTTGTTGACATGGGTTTAGTTGGACTTGATGAACAAGGTTTTCTAGGTGATCGAAATGAACTGAAAATGTTATAAACAAGCATCAACCTTGATAGGCAATGGTAAGAATATACATTAAATATTAAAGGTTTGCTCTTGAAGAGAGAAGTTTTTTGAGTTGTACAATTTATAAGGTAAACGACATAGTGGACGTACACATTTTGAAGTTGTTGTGGATAATACTCAGTTTCATATGGAGTCTTCCACTGGTGGGACTAGAATAAGATAAGGAATAGTAACTTCAAGCTATTTGGTAGGAGATAGGGAAGTCAGGGATAATGTTACAAAAAAAGTGACACGGCTATGGAGACCTTGCGTGTTATGCTTTATTTTTGGAGACTTTGAGCATCTTAATTAATTTTACTCCTTTGCATAAGTCAGAACAATGTTTCCTTTCTTAGCAAAGAATAATTTCATGCATCAATCATAAAACCTTGAGTCAATGATGGTACAAAGGATCTCAGTCCAAAGGCTCGAACCACAATGTTGACTTCCACATAGTTTACCTTCATCTTAATACATGAGATTGTCTTTATCTATAAAATAAGCTTCAACAAGTACCAAAGCGTTAACAAGTACTAAAGAGCGTTGACTGGAGTCCATAAACAAAACTTCTCTTATACTTAGAATTTCCTGCATACTTAAACACACATTTTCCTAAGTGTTCTCATACATTTTTAATTTTTTATCATCAAAACTTAAGTGCTTTGTTCATAAACAAATTTTGGTCTAACAAACCAACCATAACAAGCATCAATAGTTCAAAATGATTAAATAACAATTGAAATAAATTAGTTTCTAAATCATAGATAGACACATATTAGATGATTTAGGTCATGCAATCCCCCAAGACATCATTATATTAAGGAGATAATTCAAAGATAATAACCAACATTTTTGTGGTTATCATTTATTTTTTGTGATTTTCCCTCTTTCAGCCATCAAAGGATATGCAATTTTTTAAATTTATTAAAAATATAATGAACTCTTATGATCGGTAAAATTTTTAATTTTTCTTTTTACTAAGTGTGTTGAAGAGACAAACACGACACATTGGTATACATTTAATAATGATTCTAATTTTTTAAAAGGTTTTTTTACAACTTCACAAGGGCCATTTAAAAATATATAATTATGTAAGTAGACGTTGAGCTTTGAAAATCATAAAGTGATTAAACCATTCGTTACATATAAAGTGGAAAAATATGACTGAAATTCTCAAGTTTGTTTGTGTTATGATTATATTTCTCTCCTCATTTATTGTTACAGAAAATATTGACGGTAATAGTAAGTATTTTTTTTTTTTTTTTTATCTTTTTAAATTTCCTTCTTTATTTCTAACAGAGAAATTTCATCTCAATTTAGTCACATTATTTTATTCTCTTTTTTCATTGAAGTGGGTGGTAAAAATAAATGTTTTAGAGATTTTGATTGTCCAAAACATATGTGCCCACCTTATTTGGTCGTGAAGTGTATCAGAAGACTTTGTAGGTGTGTTAGACCGGAGTTGCAAGTACAACTTAATCCCAAGTGATTTTGTATTTAGTGAAAGAACCAAGAGAGTACACAAAAGTCTTTTAGAATATTACATAATATATCATTTATTTATTTTGCTGGCATCCAATAATTGAATTTTTATCGTTCTAATTTCAAGAACCTTGTTGTAATGCTTTTGTACTCTAAAATGATGGTAATGAAATGAAATAAGATAGTAAATAATATCATTAAGATTGTCTTTTTGTCTCTTAATTTTAGAGATATCGCCATTTTCTTTCCAACTTTACCACCTATCTAGATATGTTTAATAGTTAAATTGAAAAATAGTTTTTACCTTACCAATAATCCTATACTTTTATATTCATGTTATAATATTTTCATACTTGTAATTGTTCTCAAACATCATTTCTATTTCTCTTAAATTTTATTATTCTTAAGAAGCTTGGAGTGTTTGCTTGCTTCTAAAAGATATAGAAAACTAAAATGTCAATACAAAGTTATAATTGTCTATTGCAATAATTGTACATGTCTTAATTAAATGTTTATTTTTGTGTGTTGTATTCAAATTAAATTAGAAAATTTATCTACGACTCTATGAACCAAGCCCATTTTTCCTTGTGTTAAATAAATACTTGTGATTTAAAATTTACATATATCAGTATTTGTTAAAAAACTCTAGTAAAGACTAAATAGATGTGTCTTGTGCCTGAAGTTATCATGCTTAGGTTCATTTAAGATAGTACTGTAGGTTTAACACCATTTGATCTTAAATCTCACGTAGTAACAATAATTTTCCTCCTCTGATCCTTAGGCTTTAAGACTCCAGACTCTGAGTTCATCAAAACCTGAGACGTAGGTTCTGGTCTCTTCAGAATCTGAATCTTTGAAGTCTTAGGTCCAGAAATATCCACAACATTAGACTTAGGAATCTTTGACTTTAAATTGTTCAGAGTCTTAGATTCAGAAGCTTTAGGTTCTGACTGGCTCACAACTTCAGTTTTATCAACTTCTAGCACAAAGTAAGCTTTCAATCATTCCTTAATGCAATCAGACAATATTTCAGATTGACTTCATTAGGTTTCCCTTCTGTGAAGTCAATTTCTTCACCATTGTTTCTGTGTATACCATAAATCATGGAAGCTACTTTCCTTCTGTCAATTCCAGTCATGATAAATTCTTCAAGAACAATTTCTTGTTTACTTAAAAGGTTTTTCAAAACACTTATCATTCAATTTTTGAAGAATATGTTTAAGTTTCTTCTCATCCTCTTGAAGAGTGAAATCATAACTCACATTTTCTTCTTCTAATTTTTCCATATCCAATGAGGAGAGGAATTGACTAATGGTGCATACAAATCATTCATTTCTATTCATATTACTTTGTTTATGTTTAGAATAACATGAGCTGCTACTTTCCTAGGTCAGGTAATATAAAGATATCAGTTTACTAGACCATAGACCTGTGCTCCGCACGGCTCCTACTGACTAAAGAGGCACCAATTTGTTTGTCCATAATATGAACAGCATGCTAAACAATAGTCATTGCTTTGACTTAACAGTTCAAAGGAGTGAGCATCTACGCATATAGCACAACTAAAGGCAAACAAGAACATGATGACTGCTAGTTTATTCCAAAGTTAGCTTTTTGATGAAAAATAAACAAGATGTTCACTTACAAGAAAATTGGATCAAAATAAATTTCTGATATATACATTTATAATCAACTATGAACAGACTAAGTACTCTCATAGGCTTGTTGAATACAAAATCAAGTTAAATGTACTCACAATTTTTGTTGAAGACAAAATAAAAAGGAATTAAGAACAAATCGTTGACTAAAATTATGAATCTCTTTACTTTCAAAATAGGCTAAATAAACTACACTCAAATAATAGTTTTTATTTTGCAAGATAATGAAGTCAGCAAGACTACAAGAGCATAACAATTACCAGTTGACAATAGTTGTTCATGAAATCCTTTTATGATCAACATCAATGTCCCTTATGTGGGAAATTTTGTTCCAAACTTGAGGGTCTTTCATGTGGCACCTTTCTTTCAGCAAAGGACATCCAATGATGTAAAGATTTAGTAGAGAGGCCGGCAGTGTTTCTCCAACCATGTTCTCCAATTTTGGGCAGTCCCTAATTCTTAACTGTTGGAGGGAGGTGAGATGGATAAGGCCCTTAGAATCCAACATCTCCAAACTAGAAAATGTAAGTAGTGTTAGAGACTTAAGGGAAGCCTGTAACAAACCTTCCTTTGGAAAATACTTGATCCGATAACATGGACCTTGAATCGTTACATCAGTAAGCATGTTCATGGAAGGCCAGGACAGGCCAGTAAGTAGTTTCTTGCAATTTATGATGCGAATCGATCTCAACTTAGGTGGCATACCATTTTCTGGAAAGGATTCAATTTCTGGACAGTTTTCTAGTCGGAAATATTCTAACTTTGGAAGAAGAATGTTCATCTCACGAGGCAGTGACTTTAACTTGTTGCACTTGGAAATGAGAAAACGGTTCATGTTGGGTGCAGGCAATCTTTTATTTGACAATGATACTAAATTGGGGCATTCGCGGATTTTGAAGAGTAAAATCCTGTGACTTTGATACCAAAAGAGATTCCAGATTTTCACAGTTGCTGATGTAGAGACGCTTGAGTTTCGGAAAGATATCCAATGGGAGAGATGTGAGTGAATCACAGCTATTGTGTATTGACAATGACTCTAGTAACTTGTGAGTGTACTGTTTTGTGAATTCTAGATAAGATATGGCAGATGAACAATCTGTTAGTTCTAAATATTGTACACATGTTGGTTGGGTGATGGTGATGGAAAAGGTAATTTTTAATTTTTAAAAACTCTATTGAAAATGGTAATTCTTGCAAAACTATTTTATGGCTTTTTACTATCTGTAAACTTTGAACAGAAGGAGCTTTTGGGAGAGAAGAGACAAGATGCTCACAACTTCTAATTGCAAGTGTTTTCAATGAAGGGAGGTGAACTGGTAAATCTCCTCTTAATTTTGGACAATTTTCTATTGTGAGACGCTTAAGTTGAGGAAAAGCATATGACTCAGATGAATGCCACACCTTCCAATAAGGCATGTTTTCAAATTCAAGACATTCAAGCAAAGGAAATGGTGTCACGGAAGAAGAAGAATCTTCGTTTTTGTAGAAACTATCATCTATAGTCTCTAGCCCATTCAAATCTGAAATAGTGAGGTACTTGAGAGTTGTTAGTTGCCCAAGTGAAGGAAGCAAACAACAATTCTCAAGAGAAGATATTGTTAGACTAGTCATATTGTGGTAGGAAGAATTCCCAATCCATTCTGGAAATCTTGTACCCCTATAGCCATCTATTGACAGCAATTTCAGGTCTTGGTAAGGTTGTAATTTGCAAAGTATATCAATTTCTGTTTGAGAATCTGTATAATCATCACTTGAAAACCATTCCAAGAATAAGCTGTAAATGTGCTTCTTATCCATCATTTTTGCCTCCAATGCTTCACTCCCATTAGTAACATTATCTAACTTCCTAATTGAAAGAGATCCATGAAGATTTGAAAGTCCTCCCAATTCCTTGATACCATCCTCTTCTTGCTTCCCCACAATGAAATAACTTAGATGATGCAACTGGTTTAATTTGCTCATACCTTAGGGCATCTCTTTTAATGCAGTTTCAGCAATATCAAGATAGCACAAGTTCACAAGATTTTGCATTCCACGTGGTAGCATAGTCAGCTTATAACAACCAAACAGATTCAAAGTTTGCAGATTATACAAATTACACAATGACTCTGGCAGGGTCCTTTTTCCTGTCAATGAGAGATTCAAGTAATGCAAATAGATCAATTCACCTATTGAATCAGGCAACATGTCAAGATTTCTGAAGCGACAAAATGACAAAACTAGTAAGTATTTAAGCTTCAATAGCGAGATACATGGCACTTTTTCATTGTTGAATGCAGCAACTTCAAAGTTGATCGGTAAGAATGTTCTCAGAAATTTTACTCTACCAAGTACTTCAAATTTTCTGAGATTAGACCATCGAATTTGGCGAATGACAAATGACGAGTCTTGATGTTAATCTTGGTTTCTTTCCCAAGTTCTTCCGATCTAAAGAAGAATTCTCCACCTATGAATGTTGCTAAATCATGCATGAGATCGTACATCACAAATGACATGTTCCGAGTACTTGATTGTTGAAAACATGATCTCGAAACTAAATAATCAAAATACTCAGAACCAACTTCTTCTAAAGTCATTCCTTTTCTTGGTGGAAATAAAAGATCTTCGGCCATCCACAACAGGATTAAATCATTTTTCTCAAATTCATAATCTTTGGGATATAGCGAACAATAAACAAAACAGCGTTTCAAATGTGGAGGGAGATAGTGATAACTAATTCTCAATGCCGGAATGATCTTACTTTCACTTTCAGATAATTCCCAAATGTCACTCTTCAGTACATTACTCCAATCCACTATGCCATGTTTTCTTCGTAGAATGCCTCCAAGTGATTGTGCTGCTAAAGGCAATCCCTTGCACTTTTTAACAATCTCTCGGCCAATTTTTTCTAGAGATGTTGCATTCCTACCAGATCCCGGGGTAAAACATGCATGGTTTGCAAACACTAACCAACAATCTTCATTCGACAACTGGTTTAGCCTGTAAGTTTGAACCGTTTGGACTACAGATCAGGCAACCTTTTCACTGCGAGTTGTTACAAGAATTTTACTTCCCTTAATCCCACGTTGAAAAGGTTTTATAAGAAGATCCCAATTGACATAATCCTCAATCCAAACATCATCCAAAACAACAAAGAATTTCTTTTCTTTCAACATATCTTGCAAATGGAGTTGAAGTAAATTTAGATCATTCATTTCACAAGTTCTTCTTGTAACTGCTTCGGTTATAATCTTTGTAACCCTCAAAACGTCAAACTCTTCAGAAACACAAACCCAAGCTTTAAAAACAAATACATGCTTCAAATATTCATCATTGTACACCAACTGAGCTAAAGTAGTATTTCCTACCCCTCCGATGCCCACAATAGGTATCACACTCACTTCTTCACCATCATCACTGTTATCATCTAACAAAAACTTGATGATGCCCTCCTTATCTTTGTCCCTGCCATACACATGAGATCCGTCTTGGAGAGATGTTGATGGAGTTTTATATGACGGTCTTTGAGTTTCAAGATAGATTCTAGTCTCTCAACTATATCTTCAAACTTACTAACCATACCCCTATCTTGCACATTGAAAAAGCGCGAAAAGAGATTAGTTACCTCTTTTTGAGTCACAGTTTTTGTCGAAACTTCATCCAATAAGTCGTCAGCCACATAGACAGCATCTTTGAGATCATTGAGCCAGTTGTAGACATCAGAATCCCTGATTTGTTTCTTCTCAGCATCATTAAGCACAGCTCTAACCACTTTCAGAGTTGTCTCCAGCCTCTGAAGCAATTTCTTGTCAAGCTTGTTTCCAAGGATCAAATTCGCAACTTCAGGTGATGCCAGCCTTTTGAAGATAACATCAAAGAAAGCAGTGAGGAAAGCTCCACCAATCACTGTATCTTTGTGATTTCAGGAATGATGAGATTTTTTATTTCAGTGTCTGCTTGTTAAGATGTCAGGGACTAACGTAACAAATTTTCATATACTTTACCGAATAAAATGTCGAATTTCATATACTTTGGGAACTATTTATAATTTTATATATTTCAAGGAAGAAGTTGGAGGAAGACTAAAATTGAGCAACTAAATTGAGGGTTTATTCATAATATATGTTTACATGTTTTCAACGCAAAAGTAAGTTTGATGTATTAGTGTCAAAACGGAATAATGTAAAACAACCAAATAATGTAAAAAAGGAGAGTCTTCATGCAACGGTAAAGTTGATGTAAAAGATCACGGGTTCAAACGCTGAAAACAACCTCTTGTCATTTTCTTATATTGGTTCCTAAAATACATCTACAAGTATTCACGAGTTGAGTTGTGATTAGATGCACATGTACATCATTTTCATATTTACATACATTCTAGTTAAGCTCAAATATTATAATGTGTTATGAGCAAATGTTGGGTTTGGCGGAATGAGTCAAATCTCACATAAATATTATGAATCAAAGTTCAAATTCTGAATGAAAGATGTGTTCACGTGTGGTGTTCAATGATATCTTAAGTAGTAGGTTCAAAAATCCAAAAGAAAACCGTTAACCATTCAATTTAACTTTTCTAATTTGTGGAATGACTTAATATTAGACTTAATATTGTAAAAAGACTTAATAATTTATACGATGAACATTTTATATTTTAATAATATTTAATAATTTATACAATTAATATTTTATATTCAAATATTTTAAGTTCGGTTTGGTTTTCTTCTTGAACAAGACCATGAATAGCCTAATAGGACTAACTATGATGAAGAGAACCAACGAAGAAAAAACAAAAACTCAAATAATGTGTTAGGTCCGTGCGTTGTGTATTCTTTCTCACGTGCTTACATTTTGGATGGATGATTGTGCTTTTATATTCTACCAAAGAAGATTCTTCTGCGATTCTTTTATTCTATTCATACTTCAATGTCGATTTCAATATCCAAACAAAGATAACAAAAGTGAAGTTGGTGCAAACCTACAACTTTTCCATACATTATTTAACAAATATGAATAAATTGTCTATTTTTTCTTTCTTTAAATGGGTAGCTACTAGCTAGTTGTTTAAGTCATAATCACATAATTCTCTTGATATGTTGCAAACTCCGCGAATTGATACTTGTGTAATGGTTCATGATACTTTTATGAATTTGCTTGCACAAATTCCTGTATAATGTATCAAAATCGACGATTCGAGATAAGTTAAGATCAAAGATAAAGAAAGCAAATAAATTTGCACAAAATTTCTTTGAAGCTAAATAAATTTTGCATAAAATTTCTCTTAAGCTTTCTTCAGATGATATGTACCACGAACACGTACTCGTACGTACCTCGTACATTCTAAAAAAAGCTTTTGTTACCAAGCTTCAAATAAACTAGTTAGTTGAAGGTTTTTTCAAATCATTTTAATTTCTAAATCATTAATTTTGAAGTTGGTTTTTTTTTTCTTTGTCAAGTAGTTTAGTGGCTGGAGCTCATATATTTTAAATGTGGAGAAGTGAAGTGTCTGGGGTTCGAATCCCAGCCCCTGCATATAATATGCATTGTTCCTACCAACTAAACTAAACTCACGGGGATAAGTTGAGTTCTATTTTCTAGACTTTTAATTTGGGTATGATGAAGCAAAGTATCATTCTATAAAAAGTTTTTTTCTCGAACACTTTAAGATAAATCTTTGCAGATTAATTGTTGTGACATTTTTTTTGTTCTACAATTTCAAATTAATTGAATGTAATCACAAGTAACTACCACATTTTCATTCAAAAGTAATTATTCAAAAGTAACTACAACGTTTTCATTCAAAAGTAATTAATTGTTGTGATATTTTGAATACTTATTATTTTATGCTTCTACAAAAGTAATTGTCCATCTAGCTGAGAGTGGTATACATATTTAGTGTCTGACACATTTTGAATATAATTACTTCAAGTGAAGCAGACATTTGCAAAAAAAAAAACACAAAATTTTGATTATGGAAATAAAAGATATAAACGAGTTAGCACGAAGGAGTCATGTCTTCTTCAAATTTCAATATGACTCTAATTAACATTTACTTATTTTCATGTTATAAAAACATTTATTTCTTTTCAATTTTGCATGTAAATCATGAAATGGGCATAACGAACAATAACGACTTTATAGGGATGGTTTGAAGATCTTAAGATGGAAAAAGGTACTTGTAAGGTATATTGTGAAAAGATGTAATAGGAGAAGGGAATTATACTTTCTTTTGAGTGCAAAGATGGGCAAGTGAGTTCACTATTAAAGAAAAATTTCCTAGACTTTTATCGATTTGTGAAGGAAAGTTGTCATCAACGGCTGGTATAAGTTTTTGGGATGGTGTCAAAAGGAGTTGGTGGTGGAATTAAGGGACGGCTCTTTTTGCGTGGGAAGAGGGGTTGTGAGAGGAATTCAACTATATTCTGGCATTCGTTGTTCCAATTGTTGGTAGCAAGTATAAGTGGGTATGGAAAAATTGTTTGGTTTAGGGATGCTGTGTAAAATTTGGTTACAATATTATTCTATCTCGTTCTCTATAGGATCAGGTCTCTGGTGAACTTCCAAAGGCGTATAATTTATTAAGGAAGTGTGATGATCCGTAAAAAAAATTTGATTTTTGGTTGGTGGGTGTTTCAATAGATAATTGCAACTTTGGATGCCTTATAGGAAAGACGAGTAGTTGCTAATAACATAGGGACTCCTTGTGTTTTCTCTAAATTCTAAGAAAGTTGTGATCATCTCTTTATTTCGCACTCGTTCGCAAACTTTATGTCGAATGATTTTTATGGTTGGTTGGGTGATGATGATGTCTGTGCAGACAAATGTTTGGGACATTTCGTTCAACATGGTTGTCTTCTTAAAGGGAAACTATGGAGTAGATGGAATCATATTTTGGTTTTCTGTTATATGAATACTATAATTTTTTAGGCAGGGGAATAAGTAGTAGTGAGGTTCTGTTTAAAATAAAATCTTTATCTTGGTTTTTGTTCTTCGGGAAAGGGAGGATTAAATTAGATGTCTTAACTTCTGATTGGTTGATAAACCCAATTTCTTTTTTGTATTTAGTATGCTTGTTTTGTACTTGTTGATGGTTGAACATTAGTTTGTTTGTATTGAGTTTGAGTACCTCTTGTACTCCTTTGAATAATTATCTTTTGATTATAAAAAAAGAAAATTTATTGTGCAAGTAAGGGAATGTTTAAGGTATATTGTGTAAGAGAACAATTTTTTTTCTTCTTTCTAAAATACCTTGGAGTGTTGATATATATTAATTAACTTCATTACTTTGTGTAGCTAATGTATGTTTTGGGTTTTTTAATTTACTACAAAGCATCTATTGTTGACAAGGAATGCACTAATTTATACAACCCTTGAAATTCTTCTCTCTTTTCTTTTACTTCAACTAACTTCTCCTTTAACTCATTTGGAAGGATTAGTAAATGCACTTCATAGGGTGGAAAAACATAAATTAAACAAACATAATCAAAGAAAGAACAATAATAGGGTCATTTCGAGCTCAATGCACTACCAAGAAGCATTATTATCAAATGGGATCAACTAATGAGAGAATTCTTGGATCGCTACTTCCCAAGAGCAAAATACTTGGCACGAAAGAAGCAAATATCAAACTTCAAGCAACAAGAAGGTGAAGTATTATATGATGACTGGGAAAGGTTCAAGATGCTCATCGACACAAGTTTATAGAGATGAACTTTATGCAATCTTTCACTAACAGATTGAAACCAGACACTCGTATGCTACCAGATGCATCAGTTGGAGGAACCATGAAGATCAAGATGGTTGAGGAAGTCAAGGAACTGATAGATAATATCTATTTGAATGAGTACCATCCACACACCAATGAATAGGTTGCCCCAAGGAAGGAAAGAATGAGTGATCTCAACACTCATGATGCTTTAATTGCAAGTAACAAACTTCTTAGTATTCAACTAGAAACTATACCAAAAAGGTTGGATGCAAGGGATGTGGCACAACTTTGAGCAAATGCAATTTATGATTTCTATCTGCAAGATCATGAAAGTGGTGCATGTCTTCCGACAAGTTTGGGGTTATTAGAAGAACATGTAAAGTATATGGGGTCCTTTACTAGGTAGCGGAGGAATCCTTATTCCAACACTTACAACCCATGATGGGAAGAACATCTAAATTTCTTCTATCAGAGCAACAATGCACTCCAACCTCCACAAATAAATCACCCATCTCAAGGACGGGTCTAGAAGAAATGATCACACAATATATGAAGACAACTCACGGTCATATCAAAGTATTAGCAAAGACTTGCGAAGAAGCTAAAAAACTCAATGAAGTTTCTATCAAGAACATGGAGATACAAATGGGGCAAATATCTACTCAACATTCAAATATGACAAGAACATGGTTTTTGGGTACTACTCTTGATATACCTAGAAATGAAACATGTACAATGGTAGTAGTGGAAGATCAGAGGAGCAAGTAGCGGTAGGGAGTGAAGAGGAAGTCAAGAAAGAAGATCCCTGGGAGGAATTGAGGATCTCAATAGAACAAGAGTATGCTGATGGAGAGAAAAAGGAAGGTAGTAAGAAGGAAGGAGAAGAGGAGAGCTAAAATTTTGGCAAGGCATAAAGTTGACATGCCTGTGAAGGACATGATAAAACAAAACCCTTGTTATGTTAATTTCTTAAGGAATTTTTCTACCTGAAAATTAAATCCTCAAATAATAAACTAGTAAAAATCACAGAACTATTGCATTGTCTTTGAGATGAATCCTCCTAAGAAGAAGAAAGATCATAGTTGCTTTAACATCCTAGTTTCAACTTGAAATCTTTATTTAGTAGAAATAATATGTGACTCGGGAGCAAGTGATAACATGAAGCCGTTGTCAATTTTCAAAAAGATACAGGGTCTTGAGCTTAAACCTTTTCAAGTCAAAGTTGGCCTAGCAGATGGTACTGATAGGAATGCAAAAGGAGTAATAGAAAATGTGATAATTAATGTAAATGATTTTTCTTTTCCTATTAAGGTAACAGTGATGGATGTAACACGATAAACCCTTAATACGATAAATCACGTAAATAATACAATCATACAAAGGATTTAGATACTACTTCTTCAATAAGTCCAAACATGCATAATTAATTTTTCAAAACATATCGCAGCGGAATAATTTCATAACATCTCATCAATAGATAAATAAAATCTCCAAAGTAGCCATGCCACATATATCATAATACATCACCAAATATAAATCTCAAATCTCAACATACTGAGTGATAGTCTCAAAAGACATGAAAAATAATTGACATAAGACCAACACCTAATCAGAGCCTTAAACTAAGACTCCAAAGCAAAGAGACGAGGTATCTTCAAAGCTAGCCTCAAGCATACTCACAAGCAAACAAATAATCCTGCAAGTCATCTAACCATTCATAAAAATAGGCAGGCGGTCAACCAAACGACCGCTAGGGGTTAGATAACATTCCACAAATAAAATATAATAAAATGAAAGTAAAACAACACATTTAATTTCAAATGATTAATAAAACTCCATATCATAATAAATCATCAAGAATACAAGCATAATCAAGCAATGCATACAATTCACCTTTTTCAAGTATTCACAACATTCACCAAGTTTCACCAATGCTCATAAACACCAATTCACATATTCAAGTATGACACGACTCACCAATTATCAAGTGCATACAATGTTCTAAACTCTTCTAGATGCATGTGGTACAAATAGGATTCTGGAGATAATTTTACCGTTATTGAATCCACTAACATAATAAACATCACCAATTATGTTTAGCAGAAGCTATGTAATAAACATCACCAATTACATTCTTCAAAACACCTTAAAATGACTATGAATGCATGAATTTCAAGTAAAGACTCGACAATGCACAACTCACGAAACTATATTATACAATTTATACATCATATAATATCTTCATCAATTTATCATAATAATCATCAACAATTATGTTTTTCACCAACATTTGCATTATCAAGAATTTACATTCATACAATCAACAAGTCACAATTCGACAAGTCATCATCATTTCATTAAGTTAAAATCACCAAAGAAATCATCATCATAATCATCATCAACAATTAACACCTCAAGGAAATATTACCATTTCAAAATCACGTTTTACATATAGACGGACAACTAACCACATCATGACATTCATCATATTAAACACTCAATCATCATTGATTTATTCTTATCTTATCATATCCTATTATCATGAAGGTAAAACCATTTACAAGTTATCCGGTCTTAAAATCACTTTTTGACAAAGTTCGTCTATTTTCACAAAAACTAACATTTTCCGAATAATTCACCGAAAGCAAAACATTTATGTTCAAACACATCAACAAAGCATATCCACATACCACATATGATCACAGTAGCTCATACATATACACACATCGTAGTTTGATTTTGATTAATTCCAAAATTTACCTAAGTTCGTCTCATTTTATCATTTTTCAAAAGAAAACCATTTTTCAAAGCAAGACCAAGTTATAGCTAATATATACCATTTACACCCATTTTAAAATTATTGTTACATTATACAACCTTAACTCTACCCTTTTCCTTTGAGAAAAACGAGTTTCGAAAAAATTTCATGTTCTTGAACATTTTTAAATAAATTTCTATTCAATTCACAAAACCAATCTTAATTCAATACATTTGATGTTCCATTAGGTTTAGAAAGAATAACAATAGTTAAACACGTCAAAATAAGCATTTAGGAAAGTTCGGATCGACCCCCTAGTACCCGGAAGCCCAAAATCATGGGTGTTGTCACTAAGCAACTCGCCATGATGAGCTAGAGCTTGTCAGGCGAGCTGTACCACTAAGGTGTGCCCATATTTTGGGTTTCTCTCTCCGGAACCCATCCCATTTTCCCCCAAAAACCCCGGTTTTGATCCCCTTTGACTCAAATTCATCCCCCAAACTTTTTATTATTTAACATACATCAAAAGGAAATCAAAACACTTACAAAATTACTAATTTACCAAAAAAAAACCAAAAATAACTAATTAACCAAAAATAACTATTGCTCGCCAAAAGTAAAAATACCAAAAATAGCTTTCTTAATAAAATTACTAATTTACCATTACTCACCAAATGACCAAAATACCCCTTAGTCTAAAAATGACTAAAATACCCTTCTAGGCCAAAAATCCACTAATCCCAAATCAAATACACACAAAGACAATTAAGCACATATAAACACATATAATAAATAAATAAAATATTTCTAGCTAAAAATGGATTGTTACAATGGATATGATTGATATAGCTAAGTTTCAACTATAGTGGGAATACCATTTCTTGTAACAACAAGTTTGGTTGTTTATAGATCTAGAACAAAGGGAGATTGTCATTAGTTTCAATGATGATTTCCTATGCTAAAAGGCCTCTAACAAAGAAAACACCTCCAGAACTGCGTAGAATACAAGGAAAAGGGAAGAAAAAACCTCACCATGGAAGACTATGAGGTAAAAAAATTGAATGAAGACGAGGATCTTAAAGGTATGGGGCTCCAAAACACAACATAGACTTATCAGTCAAGCTCGAGGAGTAAAACACATGCTAAATTGGAGGATGCATGTTAGTTTATTTTCCTTCTAGTACTTTAAGATTCCTGTCAAAACAATAATGTGATTGAATTATTGTTCTTACTTATAAGTTGTTTTAAATAATTGGATGAATTACATAACCTTTCAATTTTAATTTTGTTTTTAAATTATTTCAGTCTCATAAAGTTATTTCAGACAATCACATCATAAGGCTAGCTTACCTCTGAAGCTCAAGAGCACGATAACTATTGTGGCAGGTTGTGAAAGATACTCATCATAATCATTATCAATTTGCTCGGACTTCTAATCGTTCTCTACGAACTATCAGTCATATTATTTTACACATGAGGCACTTGTTTGATACCTTGAGCCTTTTTAAGAAACCCTTTTATTAGTGTTATCCTTTGCTAAACCCTTTTGAGCCTCCGTCTAATATTTCTTTTGTTGTTATTAAATGACGAATCATTGCATAAGTTTTGAAGCCATAATGTCATCTGTTTCATTTCTTTGGAGTTAGATAGAATGTTTAAGAACTTCGTATGATTTTAAAATAAGTTCGGGGGTTTCTCTTTGGAAATAGTAACTTTGTAAGTTTGGGGTGGAATACCAGTAGAATTGGGTTATCAAACGAAGGAAAAAGAATTAAAAATGTAGATAAACTACAAAAAGCTGGTCTACAAAAAAAAATCAAGAGTCAGAAAATGGTCTCTTCAAATAATTAAGAAGAAGCAGTTCTACTAGTAGCCATCTTGTTTTTGCACAAAAAAGGAAGGGATGGATGTACTTCATAGTTTAGGGATCCATAGGTTAAAATCTAACTCCAAGTTTTTTTGTAAGCCTACTTTCTCAAATATATCACATCTTAACATAAGTCGTGTTATAACTCTGAAAGACCTCTAAAGTGTGTAAATAGTATTGAACTTGAATGTTTGTTTATAATTTCTTCACGTACATAGTAAGGTGCATTCACATGACGACTGTAGTGGGAAAATGCCGTGACCAACCCCACTGGCTTTAGGAGATACATATGTATATCCTTGAAAATAGTTTGTTTAAGAGTATGGACTATCTTCTTTAAGCATTTTTTCACTTTGATGGAAGTGGTAAGTTAGTCAATCTTAGTAAAGGAATATTGATGGATTATATGAGAAAGCTCTTCGAAAAGGTACGCTCTCTGAAAAACTTGTGCAAATTTAAGATTTGAGCTATTTTGTTACTTGATGATGGAGCATCATATGATATTTTTGGTTATGTTTTTAGTCCTTTACTATGCATTTAAAGACAAATAAGATGAGAGTTAGAGGAGTTGTCAATGGTTTGAGGAAAATATTGTATTGTTTTCACTCGAGTCGTTGTGATTCACTTTTATTCTAAATCATGCAACTCTATGGGTATTTTGAGTGTTTTGTAGTGAGGCATCATGTAAATTGACAAACCAAGACATCACATGATGGATCAAAGATATGAAGTTTGAATATCAATGGTTCTTAAAAGATTTTTGAAGACAATACAAGATGATGAAAATTCATTTCAAGTTGCTAGGAGTTTCCAGGCGAAGGAACGGTCGAAAACCGTTCCTGAAAAATCATTTAAATGTGACATTGATTCAAATTGTTGTTTTTGGAAAACTCTTTCAAAAGAAAAGTTTTACTCTGATTTTAGATCAGATGATCGTGAACATTGTAGTCAAGCCTTTTGGTTAGATGTCGTACTACCAGAAGGAGGTTAGTAGTCGTAATACCAGAAGTACCCCACAAGTTTGGATAACATTGAAATCATTCCCATGAAGAAGGCCTAACGTTTTTGAATAACTTAAAGATTGAGTTTTTTTCTAACATGTTTGATGTGCGGGCAAGATTGAGTTGTTTTCTAACATGTTTGATGTGAAAGCACTATGTCTTAGGAGATTTCCATATCCATAATATCACTCGATCATAAGATATATCACACCTTAATACAAATATTAGAAAATAGAATGAAGAAACTAACACAATGGAGCTAGTTTAAAACAGAAGTCTCAGGATCTCTCTCAGAATAGCAATGAAAGGCTAGAAAACTAAAGAGATGTAGAAAATGATTATTATTCTCATCTGAAATGTGATCTAATAACTCGAACAAATCTTAATATGAGCACACTCAATATAAAAGTATGCATCTAAATAATCACTCAATCTTTGTTAAGTTTGTTTCTTTGTATGACTATGTTTAATGTTCTCAAACGCTCTTGACGTTATAAGTCCCAACTAGACCTGGATGAGGAATGTTGAATGTAGGGGTCTATGAAACCGTAGCTGGAATAAGTATTACTTTGTTTGGTGTCGCGAGTATAAACCTTAAATAGTCTTTGATCTAGGAACACACACTATCCAATAAGAACATATAGGATGTAGTCGAAGGATCCTAATTGTCGTCATCAATTTGTTAAAAAGCTTTTTTTTTTATTCACAAACAACCAATCTTGTAAAATCCCCCAAATTTACGGTTTTATTATAAGTTTAGTTAATTGCCGAGTTGAAAACAACAATACATGTGAAAACGGTAACTTAATACATTATTACTTGGAAAGGTTTGGTGAACTTGCCAAATTTATCATGATATATAATAACAACAGTGCTTAAAGTTTGTGTTTGATCATGGATACGTAGGTATTTTGCCTTTACTATCGTTCTTTATCAAATACTTATATACGTAAAATTTTAAATCACAAGTATTTCTATAACACATGGAATGACAATTAATTAAGACATGTATCGTTATTGCAATAGACAATTATAATTTTGTATTGACATTCTTGTTTTTTATATCTTTTAGAAGCAAACAAACAATCCGACGTTCTTAAAAAAAATTAAAATGTAAGAAAAATAGAAATGAAGTGTGAGAACAATTACAAATATAAAAACATTATAACATGAATATAAAAGTATTGGATTATAAGTAAGATAAAAACTATTTTACAACTTAACTATTAAACATATTCTGATGTGTCGTTGAGTTGGAAAGAAAATAGGGATATCTCTAATATTAAGAGACAAGAAAAAAAATCTTAATGATATTATTTTCTACCTTATTTCATTTCATTAACATCATCTTAGAGTACAAAGCCTTCACTAAAAGGTTTTGGAAATTATAAAAATAAAAATTCAATTAATGGATTCCAACAAAATGAATAAATCATAGTTCATGTAATATTCTTAAAGGACTTTTGTGTACTCTCTTGGTTCTTGCACAACATACAAAATCACTTGGGATTAGGTTTTTATTTGAACTACGGTCTAGCACATTTACAAATACCGCCGACACACTTCACGACCAAATAAGATGGACACATATTTTTTGCACAATCATCTCTAAAACATTTTCTACGACCAACCCCTTCAATGAAAAAAGAGAATAGAAAAAATGTAACTAAAATAAGATGAAATTATTTTGTAAGAAGTAGAGAAGTAAATTATAAAAGATAAAAAAAAATGGATTACCGTCAATATTTTTTGCAGCAATAAATGAGGAAAGAAGTATAATTATAACAAAAATAAACTTGAGACTTTCAGCCATATTCTCCAACTCTATGTAACAGTTGGTTTTATCAGTTTATAATTTTCAATGCTCATCCTATACTTAGGTATTCATTTTATGTATTCATTTTATTTTATGTATTTTTAAATGTCTCTTAAAGGGTTTTGGTTCATGTCCCCCCCTCTCTTTTGTTGTGTATATCTTTTATCTTCCTTAATATATTAAATTGATGAATATTTTTTTTGAAGAGATTAAAATGAATTATATTACCACATCAAAAGATCCCCCTAGCACAAGGCATACCAGGGTGGAAACAACAAAGTCAGACCAATATGTACAGGCACAAAACAGCGAAAACAGAAACAGAAATAGCAGTCAACCTATGTCCAAGATGGTGAATGGGCTAAGCCACCAGTCATGTAAATTAAAGGGGAGCGTAGGGTATTTCTCCTTCAACCACATGTAAGCGAGTGACTTTATTTTATCAACCACCTGCATAATTGAGCTTTGCTTGCCATTAAATAACCTGTTATTTCTTTCTTTCCAAATTTCCCACGTAGTTGCGAACCAGATAACCTGCAGAATAGCACGATGATCCTTCACGACTCCATCATCCATGGAGAATTGATTAAAATGATCAATCACACCAAGAGGAAGGGCCGTCGAGAAACCCAACCACCTCAATAAGTAATGCCACACTGAGCCAAACGTAGAGCAATGCAGAAACAGATGAGTGGTAGTTCAACTGAGTTACAACCAGCAGTGCACAACCGAGAGTTAAGAGTAATCACACCACGGTGAAGGAGATTATCCTTCATTGGCAACCTCTCACGAAACATACGCCACGCAAATAGCACGACCTTAACAGGAACTTGTAAGTGCCAAGGAGTTGTCACCGCCATCGTAGAAGCAGCAACTGATTCAGACGTTAGAACTGTATAAGCGCTTCGGACAGAAAAAACATGAGATATTTCCAGCTTCCAGCGCCAGGTATCAGTTGAATCAACCTGCAAAGACACACTTTGGAGTAATAAGATTAGTTCCCCCACCGCCTCCTCTTCCCACGCCAAAAGCCTCCTCCGCCACGACCAAGCCTGACCCTCCACCCCCCATCCTAATTGACACATATCAAACACAGACAAGTCCTTAAACAAAGATAAATCAAATAATCTAGGGAACCTGTCTCGAAGGGAGACTTCCCCCACCCACACTTCCGACCAAAACAGTGTACTCTTCCCACTTCCTACAACCCGGACTAACATTATGTCTAAACCACTCCTCCCTACAAAGAACATGGACATCGCGCCACCACAATGAGGCATCACACCCACCACCCCTCAAACCACCCTCCTCCATACCATACCTAGCTGACAACACCTTAAACCACAAGCTCTCCCTCTCCGTCAACATCCGCCAACACCACTTACCAAGTAAAGCGATATTAAACTCTCTAATTCTCCTTACCCCCAAACCACCAACCTCCTTACTCCTACAAACAGTATTCCAATCCACCCAAGATATTTTTTTGTGGTCCTCACTCCCCCCACCCCCCCACAAAAAAAAAAAAAAAAATTAAAAAAAAATAAAAAAAAGAA
>Ga0228711_1003142_pt1 | contig 25689 bp, 18 predicted proteins | sample MedpolnodulmetaG_2_FD_177996 | JGI IMG/M metagenome (GOLD analysis project Ga0228711, IMG submission 177996) | Root nodule microbial communities from Medicago polymorpha collected in Santa Monica, California, United States - brown nodules | ecosystem: Host-associated > Plants > Roots > Nodule... | reverse complement strand
CTAAGATTAATTTTTTTTTTTTTTTTTTTTTTAAAACTAGGAGAGAAGCAAGAAGCCACTCCGCAATATATATTAACCAAAAAAGATTGTTACAAAAAAGAGAAGGGGGACTATACCAAAAACCTTCTCAAGAGTGATTAAACCTAAAATTAGGCCACCCCAACCTATTTTTAACATAATCACTCCTTACTTGTAAAGGCAAAAGAGTAATAATATACAAAAGTGTTCAAAGATAAACCAATATTGGCAAGAGCATCTGCACAAGCATTGCCTTCCCTAAAGACGTGTGAAACAAGAAAGTTCATGTTAGATGTTATCCTAAGACAATTACACCATCTGTTCCTAAGTTGCCAAGGAACTATGCCTTGATTCCTAAAAGCCTGAACCACTAACATAGAGTCAGTTTCCAGCCAGAAGTTACTCCAATTCTTTGAACTAGCAAATTCAATAGATCTCATAGCACCACTAAGTTCAGAAAATAGAGAGTTACCATAATTCAAACCTTCAGCAAAGCATCCCAAAAATTGACCAAGGTTGTTTCTAAAAATTGCACCACAGGCAGCCTTACCAGAAGCAAAGGCACCATCACAGTTACCTTTTATCCAACCCGGAATTGGAGGACAGCAAAAAACCTCTTTCACTATAAGCATCTTTGGAGGATGAATGGATGCATTGAAAGCCTTTAAGATTATGAATTCCTTAATATCAGAACTGGCTGACAGGTTAGATTTGCTAGCAGACAAAGAAACATTAACAGTTATCTGAGAAATAGCACTTTTCCAGTGAATCTTCCTATTATGGAATCTATAGTTGTTTCTAGCATTCCAAATAGCATTAAAAATATTAATAATAGCAGATGTAATAGTTAATCTACATTGAGGAGACCAACCTCTTTCACTCAAACTCCAAATGTCCTCCAAAGTAGAAAAATGAAGAGATTGATTGAGCATAGAAGCGAGCCTGCCCCAGAGATGAATTGCATAGGAGCAATCAAAAAATAAGTGAAAAGTGGATTCTTCAGAAGCCATGCAAAGACTGCAGACAGATGGTAGAGCACAACCTCTTTCTTTTAATTTCTCATCAACAGGGATTTTGTACCTAAAATAGATGATGACCTCAAAAGTGGGTCTTATTAAATGTAATGACTAAAACTCTAAAACAGACAATGTTCATGCTTCATGTAGCTCTTAAATTATGAAGAAAACTTATTTTTGGTCCCAAATGTTTATTTATACACATTTATTTTCGGTGACAACGTTCATGCGTCATGTATTTCTTATGTTGAAAAATAAAGGACATTCAATCTCTAGGCATTTTTCATAAAAAAGGTAAAATTACTCTTACTATTTGTTCGGTTCGACGTTATTGAACTTTAATTGCATATCAATCTCAACCTGTTTACTACAACTGTTCTTATCTCTCAGGGGAAAATGCTTCACAATATTAGACAAGGACTTGTGTAAGTGTGCTAGCTTTGATATCAATGATGGTTGGGGCTACAATATTCCATTCGCCTGTGAATGGTTTGCGCTTCAAAAAGTCCGCCGCAACAAATGAGACCGTAACTAATAAACTATTAAAATCACATTGGGTTTCCTCCGATGATAGTGTACTTAAGGTCAACATGCCGCAATTGCAAGACAATCCTCGTAACAGAAAAGTGAGCCAGAGGTTGTCATTTCCAATTTACCAGCCACCAAGGAGGTTGATTTTCTCTCAGAGCCACTCTTGTTTAACTTAACTAGATGAGAAACATTCTTCTTTTTGACAATTTGTACTTTTTTTGTAGTTTATATTTCATTTTTTTCCCTTCATTCTAACAAGGATTTGTAATAAATCTTATTTTATCATTATTTCCTTTCTAAAAACATAATTTTGACATGAACTTCACAATAGTTAAAATTACCAAAATTTTAAGAATGGAACAAAAAGGAAAGAAATTCAGAACAATACAAATGTATTGATGTTAATGTGATTGATATGATATTTACGCCATAAGATGAGATGCAAAAGACTAATACCAACCCTATTAAGTGCATATTGGATCAAGAAACTGATGACTCCATTTATGAGAGATGGACAAAGATGAGATTGGTGGGATCTCTGCTTGAATATAATTTCAACCATGGGTCCCACTAACCTCATATTTGTGTCTATCTCTCTACAAATGGACTCCTCTATTTCGTTTGGAAATGAAGATGATCCCAACACATTTGTAATTGTGTATGTAATTCACTTGCCCTGTCTAATCTAAAGCTACTAAATTACTTGAGATAACGTCTGTTGGGAACATGGCTTGGGATACAAGAAAAGAACCTATCACTGTATTTCTAAATGAGTCTTAAACAATTGATGCATATTTCAATTAGAAGCAATATAATTAAGGTGGTGATGGTATTTTAAAGTAGAAATATGGTGGCCATATATTTTTTTTTATGTGAAAGAAATATAACTTTTAAAACTGAAAGGAGGTATTATTAGAAGATGTGTTTCTTTTTGACAGACTAGAAGATGTGTTCTGAACTTGACAACTCAATAGATTTTATGTTGCTTATAGATGTTATTTCATGTCTTTGTTCCATTACTTACAAGGGTGAACTAAATTAGTCACATGTCAACTAAAATGGGGTGGTCCCAGTGATAAACAGCTTGGTTAACTTAAGCATGTGATCACAAATGCCAATATCTAGTTTGGCTAAACTCAGGAATCTCTATGTACTTTTAAATATGTCTATTATTATTCTAATGTCAATTATTATTTCTTGTCAAGTTTTTACTAGACCAAGGATTTTTATAGATATATTAATTATAACAAGGAGTGACTGAAAAACTACTCCCAGCGTGGAAAACTCTTAAAACATATTCACCTCTCGAGACATTGATCCATTCTGAAGCTGAAAATCATCTTTAGAGTGATATTAGTGACCACTATTGCTTTCTCTGCAAAGGTTGGGTCTCTGCAACTTCAATCTTTTGAACCTGATCTGTATAACTTTTTGAATAACTAGGCCTTATTGTTTTTACTTTCAGGTGCTTCAATCTTATAAACTAGCACATTGTTATTCAGTTTCAATGGAAGATTGTTCACAAAACTCAAAAATGGAAGTATCATGTTTTCTTGAGTTTTAGGGGAGAAGACACACACTTAGGCTTCACCAATCACCTATATGCAGCCTTGGTGCGTAAGAGTATAATAACTTTCAGAGATGATGAAGAACTTGCAAGAGGTGAAGTCATCTCACAAAAACTCCTCCGTGCAATTGAAGAATCACTCTCAGCAATTGTCATAATCTCTAAAAACTATGCTAACTCAGCTTGGTGTTTGGATGAGTTAGTCAAGATTCTCGAATCCAAACGGTTGTTGGGACAACATGTGTTCCCAATCTTCTATGGTGTAGATCCATCCGATGTAAGGAATCAAAGGGGAAGTTTTGCCGAGGCTTTTAGGAAACACGAAGAGAAATTTACTGAAAGCAAAGAGAAGGTGCAAAGGTGGAGAGATGCACTGAGAGAGGTTGCCAACTTGTCAGGGTGGGACTCTAAGGATCAGTAAGTGCAAGCCTTTAATTTTTGCTTGGGTTGTAAACATCATATATTGATAGAACCTACTATATTTTAATAACTAGTGCATGTCTGACCGCTTTTCTCGATCTACCATTTATAATTTGTCAAAAAAATAATAGAAGTAAATACATTATATGTAGCCATTTAGAAAAATTCGGTTATTTAATTGAGGATAAAATGACAAAATTGTAAATTGAATAGTTGGAAGGGTAAAATCGTAAGAAAAAATGACTACACAAAAACTTGGTATCCCCTTTATATATAGGTATAGATGAAAGCTGACCCTGTACAAATTAGTCTTTTCATTTTATATGATTTTAGTTTATGACTTGATCATATGTTATGGTTTTTGTTCTATGCAGACATGAGACTGAACTCATTGAAGAAGTTATTGCACAAGTATGGAAAAAACTGGAACTCAAGTCCCCATCCTATAATGATGGACTGGTTGCAATTGATGTAAGATTGGAAGAAATACATTCAAATCTGAAGCTAGGATCGGAGGATGTTCGTTTCATAGGAATATGGGGTATGGGCGGGATTGGTAAAACAACTCTTACTGCAGCTCTCTTCAAAAAAAATCAAAAGCCAGTTTGATGTAAGTTGCTTCATTGCCAATGTCAGAGAGGTCTCCGAGGAAAGAAACCAAGATCTCCAACAGTTACAAAATAAAATTCTTTCTCATCTGAACATAAAAGGAATGGTAATTGAAACATTAAGCCAAGGAAAGGACAGCTTTAGAAACCTTTTATCCAACAAAAAGGTTCTTCTTGTCCTTGATGATGTAAGTTCTAAAAGCCAACCTGAGAATTTGGCAGGAAGCCAAGAATGGTTTGGTCGAGGTAGTAGAATTATAGTATACGAAGACACCAAATAGGGCTCTGGAAGTCAATGCACGAACCTTTCAGTAAGCATAGAAAGCCAGAGTTCAATAAAAACAGTTTGTTGCGTTTCAAAGTGGAAGTGTTTGGGTGCAAGATAAGGAAATGTTGGTGGCGTATGTTGAGCAAGGAGTCAAATGTCTATTTATTTCAATTTGTATGTCTAAACTCATAGTACCTAAATTAGACAATGATCTAAAAATTCCCGTGAACTTAGCTTAGTTGGTAGGGATATTGCATATTATATGCAGGGGCCGGAGTTCAAACCCCGCATACCCCACTTCTCCACATTAAAATGTGTGAGCTCTAGCCAGTAGGCTACTTGACCAAAAAAGAAAAAGATGATGATATGAAAAATGGGTCTTGTAAAATATACAGCCTAAAACATTAAAATAGAGTAGCCCTTAACTTATGAAGAAATCTTATTGCTGGTCCCCTAATGTTTATTTATTCTTATTCATTTTATGTGACCTAGAATTTTCCAAAAGAAAAAACATTCAATCTCTCGAATTTTTCTTAAAAAAGTTAAATTGCTGTTAATATTTTCGGTTCACCATTATTGGACTTTTTTTTCGGTATCCAAGCTGGGTGGTTGAAATGGAGAAGAGCCTTAGGGGTTTTGTGCGATAAGAAAGTACCACTTAAGTTGAAAGGAAAGTTCTATCGGACAACAGTTAGACCGACGTTGTTGTATGGTACGGAGTGTTGGGCGGTTAAGAGTCAACACGAGAATCAAGTAAGTGTAGCAGAGATGAGGATGTTGCGCTGGATGAGTGGTAAGACTAGACATGATAAAATTAGGAATGACACCGTTAGAGAGAGAGAGTGGGGGTAGCACCTATAGTAGAAAAGTTGGTAGAAAACAGGCTTAGATGGTTTGAGCATGTAGAGAGAAGACCCGTAGATGCCGTGGTCAGAAGAGTAGATCAAATTGAGGAGAGTCAAGTTAAAAGAGGTAGGGGAAGACCTAAGAAAACTATTAAAGAAACCATTAGAAAGGATTTAGAGGTCAATGAGTTGGATCCGAATTTGATTTATGATAAAACACTATGACGTCATTTGATCCATGTAGCCGACCCCACTTAGTGGGATAAGACTTGATTGTTGTTGTTGTTCATTCTAATGGGGATTTGTAATAAATTTTATTTTATAATTATTTTCCTTCTTAAAACATAGTAGTTTTGATAGGAACTTCACAATAGTTAAAACTGCCAAAATTTTAGGAATGGTACAACATAAAGGAAAGAAATTCAAAACCAAAACATATACATTGTTGCTGATGTGAATGATAAGATAAGAATGCCATAAGATGATATATCAAAGACTAGTGCTAACCCTATGAAGGGCATACCTGTAACTGAGTACGTAATTCACTTACAGCGCGTCTTTTACTGTTGCGAATGTGCCTTGGGTTGCAAGAAAAGATTGTATCACTGCAGTTCTAAAAGATTGTATCAATTAGAAAATCTCAAAAGGTTACCCCTAAGTGGATGTGGTTGGCCAGGTTCCAACTCTGGACGAGATTTGATTCTGCCAGATGATTTCAAAACCTTTTGTGTCCGAAAATTGTGGTTCATACCAAGTTTCAAGGTCCGTGCACAAGCTAACTTTCACAATCTACACAGAAGTGATTGTGGATCATGAATTTTTATTTCTGGTGAACGCTTTGCCGTTTACACCTCCTCCATCTCTGTTCGGTATTGATTACAATACCGACTATCTCGCAGGTTAAATTTTTTATTTATTTTGTCTAAGTGTTTGTAAATTTTATCATTTAGTAATCTTAATCAATAACAATCTATATGTTTCTAATCACTTCATTAATAATTGATGTTGTGGGTGTTCTCACCGTTGTTGGAGGATTGAAATCCAACAATTTTTTGGGGGCAAGATCGAGAAGTGGTGTGGTTGAGTTGGATTCTCATGGGTAAGTTGATAGCGTGACAATAAACAAGTATTGTAACATATTGTAAAAATATATATATACGTGTATTTTACTAACTTGGTTGTTATTTGATTGTAGTTTTTGGTTTCATTGAACTTTATTTGGTCCTTATGTCGACCAGCTTTACTCATTTCTATCTAATGGTGGTATGAATGTGGTACTTGCTATCATGTTTGCTAAAGTTAAATCCTGCATGCAAATAATATATTGTCAACAACATATGTACTAAGTTTACAAGAATTTTGTAAATGTACTAAATTTTTTCATTCAACTTTGGCAGGTGCTACTGTGCTTCAGACCACAAGAGAAAGTTAAAAAATAATATTCAATCCAGGTATCATTGAGGCTAGACAATTAAGGAACATGTTAAAGCATAACACCTATTGACATTTTATGTATCGGAACTGACTTTTATGTCAATACGAAGTTTAAAAACTAATTTTTTTCAATTGTTTATATATCAGTATTGCCAAAAATACATCTCCTATGATCATTAAACGTTTCAATGGGAATCAAGATGACAAGTGGGTTGTCCTCTATGAGGATTTTATTATAAACACAAACACGACTGATATGAATGGACTCAGGTCTTATCAAGAGGTATTTCAATAGCTATTGCCTTAAAGAAATAATTTAAACATGAATAATATGTATAGAATCTGTAAATAGCTATATATTCAGATTTATATCATATTATTTGGTAATATATATGAAATGTATTAATTTATACTTCAATCGGAGACTTTGTAGACAAACTCAATTGTTGTTTTGGGTACCATTGCTGAGATCATCGTTGATGTAGGATGGTTGTACACCAATTGCTCGTGCGGTGAAAGAGTTGTTCATGATGAAAGAGTTTTTTGGACACACGAAAGGTTGTTTAATAACTCATAAGCTTCGAAATCCATTGCTTCATCTTCAAACATATCCAAATCATACACATGACTCTCCTGAAAAAATATATAAGTGTGAAACTTTGTTAAGAAATGCTTCAAAGTCCTTTGCCAATTGTATAAACAACAAAAAATATGACTTGTGCCATTAGAATAACTTCAATTTTAGAAATTGGCAAATGACTTTGAAGCATTTCTTAACAAAGTTTCACACTTATATATTTTTTCAAGATAGTCAGGAGAGTCATGTGTATGATTTGGATATGTTTGAAGATGAAAAAATGGATTTCGAAGCTAATGAGTTATTAAACAACCTTTCGTGTATCCAAAAAACACTTTCACCATGAACAACTCTTTTGCCGCACGAGCAATTGGTGTACCACCATCCTTCATCAACGATGGTATCAGCAATGGTACCTAAAAAAAACAATTGAGTTTGTCTGCAAAGTCTCCAATTGAGGTATAAATTAATACATTTCATTTATATTACAAAATAATATGATATAATATGAATTTATAGCTATTTACAGATTCAATACATATTATTCATGTTTAAATTATTTCTTTAAGGTAGTAGCTATTGAAATACCTCTTGATAAGACCTGAGTCCATTCATATAAGTCCTGTTTGTGTTTATAATAAAATCGTCATAGAGGACAACCCACTTGTCATCTTGATTCCCATTGAAACGCTGAATGATCATAGGAGATGTTTTTTCGGCATTACTGATATATAAACAACTGGAAAAAAAATTAGTTTCTAAACTTCGTATTGAAATAAAAGTCAGTTCCGATACATAAAATGTCAATAGGTGTTATGCTTTAACCTGTTCCTTAATTGCCTAGCCTCAATGATTTCTAGATTGAATATTGTTTTTGAACTTTCTCTTGTGGTCTGAAGCACAGTAGCACCTGCCAAAGTTGAATGGCAAAATTTAGTACATCTACAAAATTCTTGTAAACTTAGTACATATGTTGTTGACAATATATCATTTGCATGCAGGACTTACCTTTGTAGGACTTAACTTTAGCTAGCATGATAGCAAGTACCATGTTCATACCACCAGTGGATAGGAATGAGTAAAGTTGGTCGACGTAAGGACCAAATAAAGTGCAGTGAACCGAAAACTACAATCAAATAACAACCAAGTTAGTAAAATACACATGTGTATATATTTATACAACATGTTACAATACTTGTTTATTGTCACGCTATCAACTTACCCATGAGAATCCAACTCAACCACAAACATTTCTCGATCTTGCCTCCGAAAAACTGTTGGTTTTCAATCCTCCAACAGCGGTGAGAACACCCACAACATCGATTATTAATGAAGTGATTAGAAACAGATAGATTGTTATTGATTAAGATTACCAAATGATAAAATTTACAAACACTTAGACAAAATAAATATAATTTCTAACCTGCAAGATAGTCGGTATTGTAATCAATACCTAAAAGAGATGGAGGAGGTGTAAACGAAAAAACGTTCATCGGAAATAAAAAAATTCATGATCAATAGTCACTTCCGTGTAGATTGTAAAGTTAGCTTGTGCATGGACCTTGAAACTCGGTATGAACCGCAATTTTCACACAGGTTTATTGCCTTCTATTTTCTCAGGTCTTTCCTCATTAACTGTTTTGGATTTGAGCTATTGCAATCTCACTGATGATTCAATTCCCCGTTATATTAATGGCTTATCATCATTGGAGAGACTAATTCTATCCGGGAATAATTTTATACACCTACCCTCTCGCGAATTTGCTAATCTTTCAAAGCTTCGCTGTGTTGAATTGGAAGACTGTAGACGACTTCAATCTGTGTCGTTGCTTCCACCACATGTATGCTTGTACTCAACAGGTTCAGATGCAAGGGAAATTAATTTATTAGATCCACAAAAGATATGGAGGCTGTTTGAATCAAGCAACAAGAACTCTTTCTCTCGCCTGTGACTCTGGTATGTGCTTCAAGAGATTGAGATCAGGTGTCCACTTTTCCTTTCTCCTTTTTCGTCCCTTCAAAGAAGACAAAACACCTCTGCCAAAGTAAAACATAACACAATTAAGAGAAACAATTTTAGTTTTAAAGTTGAAGTAATTTTTATATTTTGTTTAAATTTTGTATCTTTGTTGGAGAGATAGATAAGGAAGCGCATAGAGAAAGGTTGTCCATTTATATTACACGCACAAAGTCACTTTCTATTTGTAATGTATGCATGAACTTCTGCTGTTTTTGTAACAGATGGTTGATTACCCTTATCCTGTATACATGGAAATCCCTTCAAGATGGGATAATCAGAATTTGTATCCCTTGACTTCGTCACATGTGTCAGAAGCGGACTCAATTGCATCAATAACGGTGGAGATCCCTAATGATTGTTGTTCAATGATGGATGGGCAGTTGCTGTATTTGTGGCCTTGGAGGAAATTTATGAAGGCTTTCTGGCCAGAGAAAGCTTGACAGTACCAAACCAGATTCGGGAGAAAATCACTTTTTTGGTTCAGAAATAATATCAACATTAATATTATGATTGGTTTTAATTTGTGTACTGTGTGAAATAAACACTTGTACCAGACACATGCGCCTGCGTTGGAACTTGGATACTCCAGAACATGAAGATGTCAAATCCTTATCTCTCCTCTCAAGTTCAGGAGCAAACAATGAACTGTACCTATTCACAATGGTAGTGAGTGGTGATTTTATTTACATTCGAAGACACCTAAGAGGGGATCACAAGTCCATGCGCAAATCCTTTAGCAAGCATCGGAAGCCAGAGTTCAGGGAAAACAGTTCGTTGCGTTTTGAAGTGGAAGTGGAGGGTTGCAAGATAAAGAAGTGTGGTTGGCGTGTGTTGCACAAGGAAGATTATCTTGAAGACATAGAGGTTAGCAACAGTGAAAATTCTGCGGCACCTTCAAATTCCAAGCATTTCAGTGGTATGCACAAATCAACATTGGATAAATTGAAAGAAGAGATTGCTGCTTTTGATATGCAGAATATAGAAAAATCAAATGAAAACTTGTCTTTGGTAAGTTAGTTTCTAATTCTCAACGTATAAAGTTTTCATGGTACTCTTTATACTACATAATTTTATTATAATCCTATATTTAGGCTTTTTTTTGTGTCCACATCACCTTTTATGACATTTCAATAGATAATGATGTCTTATATTTTCTTTATTAAATTTGAAAGTATGATACTCATAAGAGTATGTTATACATAGCATTTTACTTTAAAACAGTCGAGTTAACGCTGCCTATCTATAAAGAATCAATAAAAGAATTAAGCTTAATATTGTAAAGAAGACAATATAACCTATTTTGAATCTAATAGCCTATCTTTGGACTAAAAGAATTAAAATGCCTATTTGTTTTGGGTCTTTATTCTTGGTACCTAAATTGGATGATGTTCTCTAAAGCGAGTATTGAAATGTTATAGATTTATGTAGTCCTTAAAGTTTCCATTCATCACTATTGGATTCTATGACATTTCAATCGTAACATGTTTACCACTATCTTTTGTTGCAGGGAAAAATGTTTCACAATATTAATAGACAAGGACTAGGTTTAAGCATGCTAATTTTGATGTCAATGATGGTAGCGGCTACAATATTACCTTCGCCTGTGCAAGGTTTTGACTTTGAAAAGCAGACCACGACAAATGAACTCCACACCAAACCATCAAAATCACACCGGGTTTCCCACAAAACTGTATTGAAGGTCAAAACACCACAATTACAGCTACCAGCTTCCAAGGAGGACAAGTTTCTCTCAGACTCACTTTTGTTCTTACATAACTAGATGAAGATCTCTTTGCATTGTGCCCTATATTGCAAGACTAGGTGAGATGGGAAAATGGATTGAGTTTGAGTTTGAGTATTTTCATGTGTGGCGTAACCAAAAAGCAAGACCAAACTTGTATTATCTGATATTATTTTCCAACATATCTTTATATTTTGTTACACATTTTCGGCTACTATTACATCCAACAATAGAAATCCTAACCTTTTAGTAAATCAATTAAAGGGACAAGGGAATTAAAAGAAGACATTGTTGATGCACAAATGGAACACATAGTAATTTTGTTGCTGTTTTTGGGATGAAAATGAGTTAAGTCTTAAAGTGAAAACTTGTTCTAACAGAAGGCTCTTTGTGAAATAGAAGGGTTGGTTGGTTGGTATTGTATTTATAGAGCCCACATCGACTAGTGCAAAAGTAAAAGTAAGCTTTGTAACATTATAAAAAGAAATGACTTATTTTATTTCAACTCACCGATCCGTGTGATTATCGTGGTCATATTCCCTCTGCTCTCCAGTTATCCGGTTATTAGGTATGTTGTTGTCAAGGCAATTCTAATAAATGGGAATTGGGGAATTGGAGGATATATGACTTATGATGAAATAGCTCAATATATCAGTTCAATTTTTCAATTATTGATTAACAAGATTTTCATTTTTCTTTTTTGTATTAACATTTAACAATTAAAATAACTCCATTTTGGTCATAAAATTGGGTAGTCATACTCATAGGCATATATTGCTTTTGATTTGACTAGTAGTAAGGTCTTGTTAACGAGCTAAAATAGAATTAGATCATCAACCAATACAGTATTAAAATCACATTGGATTTCGGCTTCATCCAATGATATTGTACTCAAGATCAATACACCGCAATTGCAACACAATCATCGTCACACAGAAATGTGAGGCAGCGGTTGTCATGTCCAACATATCACCAGCCACCAAGGAGGTTGAGTTTCTCTCACAGCCACTTTTGTTCAAATTTAACTAGATGACAGATATTTTTTCCTTTTGACAACTTTGTTCTTTTTTGTAGCTTATATTGCATTTACTCATTCTTCTAATGGGGATTTATAAAAAATCTTATTTTATAATTTTTTTTCTTCAAAAAGCAAAGTAGTTTTTTGACACGAAGTTCACAATAGTTAAAGAAATTTATTGATGCTGATGTGAATGATATGACATTAATGCCATAAGATAAGATGCAAAAGACTAATGCTGACCCTACGTGAGAGATAGACACAAAGATGAGATCGGTGAGATCCATTTCTAATCGTGTCCTCCTTTTTTATTGAGAAATCAAGAGGATCTCAACCTGTATTTGTAATTGTATACGTAATTTACACACGTGTGTCGAATCTCAACCTACTAGCCTACTAGAGATACCTTCTGTTGCGAACATGTCTCAGGTTACAAGAAAAGAACCTATCAATGCATTTCTGAATGAGCCTTAAACTAGTTTAGTTTGAGATTTTTGTGCTGTGTGGTTATAATAATGTTTATTTATTTATTTTATCAAAATCAAACTACAACTTAAATTGATATATTAGATGTTGTAAATTTAACAATTCATTTCTGGCAATAAATGGAACATATAAGTCTCAAAGTGAAAAAATATGTTACAATTGTTCGATTGTAGGTAGAGCTAAGGTTTTCGTAGAGCGTCTTGATGCATTGTTTTGCTAGAATATGTTTTCAACTCCGAGAGTCTTTCATATTTGAGATATGAAGAACACAATGTTCCAATGTATTGTTCAAATTTATGTCAAATTAAGTGATTCATTTTTTTAAGAAAAGCCAGAAGTTTATATATAAAGTATAATTTAGTTAAATCAGAAGCAACTCTTGCTACTGCTTCCTTCAAGAAAATCAGAAGCCAATTTGATGTAAGAAAATCAGCTCACCAAGAGTACTTGTATATAAGCAAAAACATGTCAAACAAAATTGATGTATTTGGTTCAACTGGATAAGCTTGTTCCCTTACAAAAGGTCAATAGTACGTAAAGTCAATCAACTGTGGAATGAAACTCAGGTAAGAACCTTCAAATATGAGTTTTCATAAATAACTTGATGTCACCCCAAGATTTTCAAGTACTACTTATCTATTTCTCCTTTGTTTTGTTCAGTATTTTAGAAATTAAAGTAAATGATTCAGGTAATTAAAAAAATCTACGTCAAACTCCAAATGTCTCTGGAGTTCCATACCTTGAAGATCCGTGTCTTAATGATTGTACATAAATTGTTAAAGCTCACCAATCTATTAAAAGATTACAAAACGCTTGAGATATAGTTGATGGAAAAAAAAGAGACAAGAGAATTAAAAGAAGACATTGTTGATGCAAAAAAAAAAAAAGAGCAAAGCTGATAGAAATGAAATGGAACATAGATATGGTACTATGTATAGATATGCAGTAATACTAATTACAATTGACAACAGAGTTGTATTGAAATCAAGAAATGAGACAATGAGTTGGCAGGCTTGATATATTGGTCACAGGGTTGTTGCTTCTAAGCTTGGTAGGGATTACGATTGAACAAGAAATATGCTACAAATATATTAGTATAGCCCACATCGACTAACATACAAGTAAAAGTAAGTTATTAACGTTATAAAAAGAGAGGACTATTCCATTGTTAATTAAGGAGCATTGTGATAATCTAAGGTCATATACCCTCCTGTCTCTCTCTTCATTTCATTTATTTATGTTGCCGTGAAGACAGCCGTAGAAATGAGGAGTTGGAATAGGAGGAGATATGACTTGTGATGATTATTTCCAAATTAATGAAAATATGGACAAATTAAATTTTGAACTCATTTTTTCAAATAAATTAATTTAATGTTTAAAACAGGTTAGGACAAATCATTCAAAAATTTAAGAACAATTAAACAAATTTGACATTCCCGAGAATAAGTAGTGACCTTGTTGACTTTAAGTATGTATGATCAAAAGTTATGAAAATATTGATCTAAGACAAATCCAACAAAATCTTATAGGTTATTATAGGGATGCAAACATACCAATAATTTTTTTTATGATGATTAAAAACAAAACTTGCTTTATTTATACGGTTAAAATTTTTATTTAACCTTTTATTTTTCAGAGTTGAAATATATTTTCATTTACTTTAGTGTATTTAAAAATATATATAATATCACACAGCCTGAAATACTAAATGTTATTGAATTATGTAGTACTGAATGTTCCAATTCATCACTATTTGATTCAAGAACATTTCAATCATAAAATGTTTCACAATATTAGACAAGGACTAAGTTTAAGCATGCTAATTTTTATGTCAATGATGGTAGCAGCAGCTACAATATTCCCTTCACCTGTGGAAGGTTTTGGTTTTTTTTTTTTGGCTTTCGTACCGGTTTTCGACCCACCAAAGGTGAACGACTAATCCGGCTTGTGCGTAGAGGCATGCGCACTGGCCAAACGTTGTCCCTCCTGAAAATCGAACCTGGTATTCCCCGGATACGTCCTTGTAAGGAGCTCCTTGCCACTGGAGCCCAAACAACTTGGTAAAGGTTTTGGCTTTAAAAAGTACATAACGACAAATGAAGTTGAGACTATACGATCAGCCACGACAGGACACTTCAACAAATGCAAATGAGATTTTCAGCACACTTCTAATGTCATTTCTAATAATCTAAATCACTCAAAATGTATGTATTACAGCAAAAAGTATAATATCATGAGTAAAGTTACTCCAAAAATGGTTACAACAATTGAGAATTGCCAAACCACAAGTTCTATCTATAATACAACCAATCAGTTGAGATAGGTACTCCCTAAATTAGATTGCTAAAGGACAATTAAGAAAGTTATTCTCAAAAGTGTATTAGTCCTTTAGATAGAAATTGCAACATGAAACAGTTATGCAGTCCCTAGACCAAAGATTTTCAACAGAGATATAGCAAGGATGGTTCATTAATTTTTCTTGCTAACCTACTAATACATGGGCCACCTTTATAAGTTGGTAGACAAATTTTATGCTGAGCAACTGTTTAAACCTTCTGAGTATTGATGTCCCTACTCCATATGAAGTTTAATAACCAACTGTCTAACTATTTTACAAATTTTATAGGCCACATGTAAACATTAAAAGAATAGATAACATGGCATGAATGACTGATATGACCATTTGAACTGTTTTGATTACATGTAATTATACAGAGTCATTTGTTAATTGTAATGTATGCATAAATTTAATCATGTTGTTTTTGTTAACTAGCTAGGAAAAATAAATTATTGTTACAGATGGGTGATTACCCTGTGTATAAGGAAATCCCTTCGAGATTCGATAGTAAGATTTTTTTCCCTTGAGTTCGTCACATGTGTCAGAAGCTGACTCAATTGCATCAGTATAAGTGGAGATCCCTAATGATTTTTGTTCAAGTGATGGATGGGCAGTTGCTGTATTTGTGGCCTTGGAGGAAATTGATGAAGGCTTTTCTGGCCAGAGAAAACAAGCTTGACAATAACAAACTAGTTTTTGGAAGAAAACACTTTTTTGGTTCTGAAATACAATTAATGTTAATATTATTATTGCTTTTAATTTGTGTATTGTTTGGTTTTCCGATAAGCTCTACTCTGTGAGTGAAAAGAGGTCCGTAATAAAATAAAAACATATTTTTTTAAAAGAACAATGTTCTATTTAAATTTTTCAAAAGATAAATACAAGGTGCCATATATATACGATACACCCAAAGAGAAAATCACTCCCATATACATGAGGAACCTCAAACCACCCTCCCAAAAAAACACACACCTAACACCAAAAGTAAGAGGACTAAATTCTAATAGGCCTAAAACAAGACAACAGAAGAGGAAAATGAAATCAAATCGGGGAAGAAGAAAAGGAAAGTCTAATGGATTGATGGTGATGGAACACGTAGTATCAGAGAGAAAGATAATAAGGATTTTTTTAGTAAGGTAGTACTTAGTAGTACTACTGAGCTATAATTTTTTTTTTGAGGCCCATACCTTGGGGGGCCAGCTCCATTGAGTTCTTTGCACACCCCAAAATCCGGCCATGTCAGATCATGCACCTGCTTTGGAACATGATGATGGACCATCCTCATCTCTCTTCTCAAGTTCAGGAGCAAACAAAGAAATGTATCTGTTCACAATGGTTGTGAGTGGTGATTTTATATACATCCAAAGACACCTAAGAGGGGAATAAAAGTCCATGCGCAAACCCAGCATTGGAAGCCAGAGTTCAGGAAAAACAGTCTGTTCTGTTTCTTCGAAGTGCAAGTGGAAAGGTTCAAGATAAAGATGTGTAGGCAAGCATCTAAAATGTATATATTTGTATAACATTAAACAATCATATGGTAGATAGCCAAGAGATCAGTAGACATTAGATTGAACCAGCAATATGCTACAGATATATTAAGACATGGAGTTTGTCACCACCCAGTGTTTAAAACACATACAATTTTGTAATTGTTAGTGGCTTTCAGATGAAAATTATGAATTAAGTCTTAAAGTAAAAACTTGTTTTGTGCAGATTAATAATACAGGAACATGGTAAGGAGGGTACAAAGCCTTAAATGTGGAACCTTCAAAATGCTTTGTTCTTGGCAGACCAATTACAAATGGCGCTCTCATTGCCTAGATAATTTCCATTGCACATGGCATTGAAGGCTTTGCTTCCTCGGTCTTTATGTTCTGTTTTGAGAAATGGAAATGAAGACATGAAGTGTTATGGTGTGAATTAAAAAAATTCTCATGTCAACTTTCTCAATTAGTGTTCATTTATGATGCGAGATCAAACCATTGATTTTCTAACGGTCAACTAATCCTAGCCATTGAATTTGTAACTTATCTTTGGCTCTTCACCTATAAATTGAGCTCCTCTCCCTCACTTTTATTCACACCAAAAGTTCTCTTGAGTTGTCAAAGAACTTTTCTCTCTTCTCCCTCTTTTAACTTGTGTTGACGAGCTATTCTTTTCTTCTCCCTCTTTTTCTGTCCTTTCGGATTTAAAGAGTGTTCTTAAGGTCATAGTCCTTTCGATTTATAATGTCTCTTCGGAATTAAGAATGGTCTTAAGAACATGGTCCCTTCGGTAAATTTTGTCCCTTCGAAAATAAGAGTATTCTTAAGATCAAAGTCTCTTTCGAGATAAAGCGTCCCTTCAAAAAATAAGAATGATCTTAAGAATATAGCCCCTATTTATGTTTTATGTCATGGAGAAGTTAGAGGTTAGAGTGGTGGAAACACCATATTAGAGTGGTGGAAACACCATATTAGAGTGGTCTTAGTACCATAATAAAGTGGTATCAATACCATATTAGAGTGGTCTTAGCACCATATTTGAAGGTGTATTTCTAGAACAGATCCTACAGTGTAATAGGACTCTGATACAGTTGTAGTTGGGCTGTTTTATCCTAGGGGCGTCGTGGTTGATAGTCTACTTGCACAATTTTGGGCAGTGCCACGAAACGTCTTAAAGAGAGGGACCTAGTCCGCGACTCAGCCTAATAATCTCTTCGGTGACAAAAATATTTTTTAACTAATTTTGACTATTGTTCCAACATTTCCATTGCACATGGCATTTAAGGCTTTGCTTCCTCAGTCTTTATGTTCTGTTTTGAGAAATGGAAATGGAAATGAAAAATGATAGGAAACAAATGAATGTGAGAATGAAAGTGCATTTGTAGAGAGGTATTGGCATAAAGCGTTTCTGTGTTTTTTGTCTAGAGACCACAACGACTAATTCACAATTTAAATTAGGATAGGATGAAATATGATTTTCAATAAAAATAATATTAGTTTAAATTTTTATTTATTTTATTTTGTTACATATAATTTATTTATAATATTTTAATAAAAGTACATATTAAAGACACTTCAATTGTAGTAAACTAAAGCGAATTTTTAAATAAGTGTCGCTAATATGTACTTTAATTTGTGTATTTATAATATAAATGAAAAGAAATTGAATTGAGTAAGAACACATGAATTTGAGATGGTGGGGACAAATTTTATCTATTTTCTTTTCTTATTTTGATTATAGGACCCATTAGTTGTTGAAGAGAGTACTTATAGTTGTCCGTAACTAATAGATATTCATTTTTTTCTTCCTCCAATCAGAGTCTTTAATAGATTGAGGTCCTTATTAATTAAATGATTCTTCATTAGAGATGCTCTTAGTCCTTCAATTGTTAATTGTCTAATTTTGGTACCATGATGAAGCGACAGTAAATTAGGTAACTTGACTTAACAATTTAATGTCTAATTGTCGTGTCTTAAAACATGGGGTGTTACATCTCACTTGAATTGGTCTGGTGATGTTGGCTTCATACCTTAGGGTATGCTCTTCCTCAAGATCTCATGTTTAATTCTTCCTTGACCCAATTTTCATGGGCTAATTTAATTTTCTTTAAAAAAAAGAAAATGGGGTGTTTAATTGAGAAATGACCAAGCATACAAAGCCAAAATATAATTTAAAATGATACAAGAGGCTAGTAATTAAGACAGACGTGATCAGAATAAGACAGACGTGAGCCCAGAGGTGTAGAAGCATTTAAGGGCCTTTAGAGTAGAGGTTGCATAAGTAGGACATACCGTACTAGAAAGATCACATGTTATGTTTACCTATAATAAATAGAATGAGTTTTTGAATGTTCAATAAAATTTTAGGCTTGAGTATTTTCATTTATGGCGTGACCAGAAAGCAAGTTCTATAACAAAGGATTGAGTATTATCATCCAATCTACAGTTTTGAGTTGTGTATCCTGGCTGTTTATGTTACGTTTCCTGGAAATTGTTTGTATCAAGAATCAAAAAGATCACTTTCAGTCACCATCTATTTCACCTGCTGAGTTACCTATAAAGTTTTGATGGCTTTTGCTAATGTTTTTTTTTGGTTGAGCAAACAACTCAGATGAAAAAATATATAACCTAATTTGACTCTATTAACAACCTAACTTTAGGCAAAAGAATCCAAATGGCCTATTTGTTTTATTTGTGTTTTTGAATTCATGGTACCTAATTGTACATGTTTGTCTGTAATAGTGATTATGTATATCCTTTCAATCTCTTCCATTAAACATGGCATTGAGTACTGAAGTTTTGATAAAAGAAAATGAAGAATGATTCAAAAACAAATGAATGTGAGAAGAAGAGAATAAAAGAGCATTTTTAGATTGAGAGAGAAGTGGTGTCTGACATGAAACATCAGGTAATAAAATGAAAGGATTTCTATGTATACAAATCACAAGATCCCACATCGACCGCTTCACAAGTAAAGTTAATTGTTAGAGTTATAAATTAAGAAGACTTCCACCTATACTACCGGACAAAATATAGTTTGGACCACCAAATACATTGCTCAATTTAGTCAGTAAACTAGACACATCCCTTTAGCATTCTGTCTTTAATGTGCTCCATTTATCTCTTTGTCGTTGTTGGCTTGTTACAAAAGAGCCCTCCAATTTCAGTTAAAATTTTAAGCATCCTTAATCTTAATTTTTTTTCCGTTCTTAATTTAACAATGATGATGTTTCATATAATTTTGGGATGATGTGTCATATAATTGACCTAGATATTTTGTTGGATTTTTTTTATGTCCACTCACTTGGCTTTTATTTTAATTAACAGTAATTAAAAATAGAAAAAACATAAAAAAAAAAAACAAATTCATCATATTCTTCACAACCTTCAAAGAAAAAATCACCACTAATTTGTAATGATATTTATACAATTAATTTGTGACTTGTGGGACAACCTTCTTCTCGTCCAACCTTCTTGTCCGCTCTTCTGGTAAAAAACCAATAGAGAGAAAAAAAAGAGGGAATAAATATACAATGAGAGAGTATGAAAGAGTTGTTTTTTTTGACAAAAAGTATGAAAGAGTTGTTTAGGAATTGTTATAAAATGGTTTGTACAAATATCATTTCTCATTTTGTCAACTCACCCAAATCATCACAACTTCTCGAAACCTAGAATGCAAATTACCAAATGGATCCAAAAATCAAAATATGGGAAAAAAAAGTTTGAACTTCAAAGAATGGAATGAGCCACGAATGTGAAACAAAGAAGAAAAAGAAATGAAATATTGAACTTTTGGGTTGAAATGAAGATGAAGAGGTGACATAAATACACAATTTATAATCGTGAAATTTATTCCCATCTTATTCTTTGATTCAATTCAATTTCATATTTGCGAACCAAAAAAAGAAATGGAAGATAGAAAGAAGCCTCGAGTTTTAGCAAGAAAAAATAACAATATTCAACCACTCAAGAATCAAGATCTACAATAATTGTTTTAAGTAAAATAGAAAAAAAAATGTACGAAAGGAAGTAAAATAACTTGTTTCAGTGTCCTTTATGTTACTTTTCTATCTAGAAGAATTTAGTTGACTACATATGTTACAACTTTTATATGCTACAGATATATATTATTAAGACAAGGAGTTTGTCGTCACTCAATGTTTAAAACACATAAAATTTTGTTATTGTTGCTGGCTTTCAAATCAAAATGAATAATACATGGTCGTCTTAAGGAAGGTATGAATGCCTTAAATGTGGAACCTTCAAAATGCTTTGCTCCCGGCATACCAATTACAAATAGTACTCTCATTGCCTAGATAATTTTCATTGCAAATGGTATTGAAGGCTTTGCTTCATCAGAAAAGAGACCAAGTTTCATTATAAAAAGATTGTTGTTGTTCTGTTTTGAGAAAAGGAAATGAAGAATGATTGGAAACAAAAGAATGTAAGATTAAAAGTGCATTTGAAGTTTGGAAGAAGTGTAAGGGACAGAAGGCTCATTATTGTCCCACATCGACCAATTCACAAGTTAAAGAAAGCTTCAGGAGTTATAAAAACAAGACTTCTTAATATGTCAGCAAGTTTTGAAAATTTGTGAACGCAACTCAATAAATTGGAGAAGTGGGGGAGTTGAGGAGATATGACTAAGGATGAAAGAGCTAGCCAATATTAGTTTAAATTTTTATTTATCTTATGTTATTTTGTTGAATATTGATTTTTTCTTATAAAAGATTAATAACAAAGGAATAAGGATATGGTTCGCTGGCCAATATAAAAGAATATTTTTGAAGAAATTTGGTCAAATAAAAAGATGTGTGATCCTATTGTATTTTATAGCCCACATCGACTAGCACACATGTATAAGTAATCTGTTAACGTTATAAAAAGAAAGGACTATTCTATTGCAAATTAAGAAGCCTTGTGATAATCTAGGTCATATTCCTTCCACTTACATTTCTCTCATTTATTTATGTTCTTGTGAAGACAACCGTATAAATTAGGAATTGGAAGAGGAGCAGATATGAATTGTTATGAATTCAAACTTTTCAGTATGCAATTTTATTCCCAAATAATGAAAATATGAACAAATTAAATTTTGAGCCGTTTTTTTCCAACTAAAGTAATATAATTTTTAAAACATGTTAGAAAAATATCATTCAAAAATTTAAGAACAATTAAGCAAATTTGATATGTTCGAGAATAAGTATGATCATACTCACTTGGGGAGTAATATTTATAGGGATGTAAACATACCGCTTATTTTTTTACGAGGATGAAAGACAATTTGATTTATTTATAGAGTTAAAAACTTATTTACCCTTTATTTTTCATAGTTGAAATATATTTTCATTTACTTTTGTGTATTTAACGGTATACTTGTTGGATATTTGTATTGGCTGCATTATTGCTAAAACAAATATCCTTGTTTGTGTTGTTGGAACCAATGTTCCAACATGGAGTTTAGGCATCTTTATAAGATGTTGGATACGATGTTCCAACATCCTGGCACAGTTCAGTGTGTCTGGGTTCATGTCTTTTTGTACGCGCGCCCTTCATTGTTTAAGGAAACAATATTTCCTTATCTTATTGACCAAGCAACGCGCATATCTTTACAGAATCAGCTGTGAAATATTTCTAAAATAGTATTTATATTTTAGGAAATATTTGTTATTGTTTTGGACGATCCTAAAGATGTTTCGACATTTTAGGACTTTCCATATTTGTTTATGATTCTTGTTTTGCAGATTAGTTGAACCGATCTGCTTTGTGCTGAAGCTCAACTAAAGTATTTAGCTCAAACTGCTTCAGTATATAAGGGAGACTTCAAGACCTAATTGATCATTAAAGCCGTCATACTAAAAGTTTAGATTTTTAGAGTTTTGAGTCTACATGTGCTCTACTCTTGTATCGTTTGTGATGCAAGTTTAGAACCTATTGTGATCCTTTCTTGTATCGTTTGTGATACATGTTTAGGACTGTGTGTTGAGTTTGATACTCATGTGTACTACACTGAAGTTGTGAAACAAGGTGCTAGTTGGTTGTTTGAAGGTAACTTCACCATTTGAGTTTGTGTTTAGGTCTGATAGGTCACAGGGGCTGTGACTGACCATTAGGTCTGATGAGTTTGCTGAGAGCTATAGAATAAGGACTGCACTAGTGGATTTCCTTCCAGGCTTGGTAGCCCTCAGAGTATGTGTTTGTCACCGGACTGGCTCAACAAACTCTCTGTGTTCTTTACTTTCTTGCCATTTATTTTCTTGCTTTTATTTCTGTTTATTACGTGATGTTGAAACATTGAACGTAACATCTTAAACGTTGAAACATCGTACAAAACATATTAAAACAAGTGTGCTAGAATTCGTGTTGTTGAAACCAATTTGATTAGCAGATTTTCGGCTATTATTCCAAACTATTTCATTCCAACTTTGCCATATACATCAAAGCAGCACAACAACAACCCATGCAAGTGTTACCGTCTTTATTCCTGCATATATCATGTACAAGATCAGCGACTTTAAGAAATTGTGAGACGTCGCAGCCATCTCACACTTGACAAAGGCATGCACATCATTCTCCACCTCTACCTCACAATGAGGACATTGGCTTCGACACTCAACATTTCCTAATAACAACATTTATCGAGTTGCAATACAACCTCTACCCATCCCCCATAATAAATGATGCGGATTAGATGGCACACGAATTCTCCAAACATCATCCCAATCATCCGCACGAATTCCCCCCCTAAGCTAAATTTCTGGCTCCATCCGTAATGGAACATATAACTTCGTAAAATATCCCTCATAATTAAGTTGTAACCAGATTTAACCGTGTAAAACCCATAAACAAACCTCAAACTAAGTCACCTTATCTTTTACAACCAAATCAAAAACTTGAGGATTAGTCAAGGGGTTGTGTACAATGAAACAATAGTTCTAACTAAAATACCGAATCACTATTTTACTAATCTTTCAAAACTTCTTTATCTTGCATTGCATTTCTCAAAACCGTGGTGGTTTTTCATGTTGACGTGGAAGCTTGCATATGTCGCTTCTGCAAATTCACGTTTGAAACTACACAGGGACGCGATAAAATGTTCACAACCACACATCCAAAGATAATAATTTTAACTAGGAACAATTTTATATGTCTACCGACTCACTACTTAACTAATTTTTTAAAGCTTCTTTATCTTAATTGGAAGATATTCACAACTTCAATCTTTAATGTTGCTTCCACCACATGTATGCTTGTACATAACAGATTCATATATGCACAAGTAACTAATTTATTAGATCCGCAAAGTACTCTTTCCACCCTTTTTTATTTTTAACATTCATTTTCCGATAAAATTTTAATGATAATATTTTTATCATAATCTAAAGGAAATTAATGTAACAACTATACTAAAGTAGCGTCTCTTAAGATAATTTATATTATGTGACCAGAGGACCTTAACAGCTGTAGTAAGAAGATGTAGATCATAGGATGGATTGTCCAATAGATAGAAACCAAAAGGGTAAAAATAACATAAACCAAATTGCTAAAAAAAATTATTTACTCGATTCGTCATTAGACATGATTTATAATATATCATATTTTCATTTGATCCATATAACAAATCTTACATTATGAAAAAAACTTTTGCTGATTATTTTTGGTTGAGCAAACAATTCACATGAAAAAAATATAACCTATTCTGATTGTAACAACCTAACGTTAGACAAAGAAATCAAATGCCTATTTGTTTTGATTTGTGGGTTTGAATTCAGGGTACACAAATTGGATGATGTTAGGCAGCACTTTTTTTTACCTATTAATACATTCATTTAACAACCGAACTCCTAACCTTTTAGCAGATCAATTAAAGGGACAAGATAATTTTACTAAAAAATAAAAAGTGATTTAAAAAAGGCTTTGTTGATGTATAAAGGAGCAAAACTGATAGAAAACCATGGTTTCAAGCTGCACATATAACATATATAATAAAAATTGTCATGCAGACGCTTGAAACTAAAACTTATATAATTTATATGTAAACAAAACTGTAGAAGTTGTGAGTGTTCCATCATCTGTATGTATGTTTTGGACACTTCCCAGCATTGAGTCATTAGCCAAAGTTGTGAGTGTTTATAATCATCATAAAAATTGAACAAGCAATATGCTATAAATCTATGTAATTTGTTCATAAATAGGAAAATCATACGGAGGTGCAAAAGCCTTAAATATGGATCCTGCAACTTTGGAAATGCTATGTTCATGCCATTGAAGGCTTTGTTTCCTTAGAAAAGAGACCAAATTTCACCACACATGGCATTGAGTATTGAAGCTTAGCTTTGCTCCCCTCGAAATCTAACAAATAATCTTCTTGCTTTGTTTTGAGCAAAGGAAATGAAAAATGATTCAAAACAAAAGAATGTTAGAAGGGTTCGTTGGTTGGTATTGTATTTATAGAGCCCACACATAGTCACATAATTCGTAATTCGCTCTAGTACGAGGTACTGGTACGGGTTCGCGGTACGCTGCATGAGAAGAATTCGGTACGTATAGGGGTAGAGAGCTTCGGTTCGTAGTACTAATAATACCTGATTGAATATAATAAGCTATCAATAAAGTTTTAAGAAAAGTATTTTTTTACTAGAAATTTTTGAACAAAACTTACTATTTAATAGTGAGTAATAATCTTTTTTATTAATATAACAATAAAACTATTTTGAAAGTATATATAGTTTTGTTAAAAAATAAAGTATTTTAGTTAAAAAAAAAAAAGAGTTTACTTTAAAATTACTATTCCATATGTTTTCTCTGGAGGCAATTCTCCATGAAGATTGCTTTTTTGACATTCATTGTGTCTTAGTAACACATGTAAATGACCAAGAAACCCAACGGCAGCTAGCTGTCGGCGTGTTTTTTAGTTATAAACCAGCAGGCGGTAGTTAACTAGTCCGCAAGTAGAAGTAAGCTTTGTAACATTATAAAAAGAAAGGACTTATTTTATCCACTTTCCATTGAGCTGTGCGACTATCATGGTCATATACCCTTCCCCTTCCCCTTTACGATTCTCATCTATGTATGTTGTTGTCATGGCAACTCTTATAAATGGGGGAAAATTCTATGGTGAAGTCATAAGAATGACTTTTCTGATGAAGTTAACACTGTAGCATAAAAAATGTAGTAACAACCCATTGTTTGTACAATGACATCAAAAGTTTAGTCCTCATAGTATCATCAATTAATCAGATTAACAAGACTACACTTAATCTAATTTTATCCTACCTGTAAAACCCCACAAAGTGTAACACTTAAGACTATCACATA
>Ga0228711_1003141_pt1 | contig 25690 bp, 13 predicted proteins | sample MedpolnodulmetaG_2_FD_177996 | JGI IMG/M metagenome (GOLD analysis project Ga0228711, IMG submission 177996) | Root nodule microbial communities from Medicago polymorpha collected in Santa Monica, California, United States - brown nodules | ecosystem: Host-associated > Plants > Roots > Nodule... | reverse complement strand
AAAAAAAACTTTGATGAAGCTTATTGATTAAATTCATCATATAATGAATTAATTAAAAAGACATCTCATCTTATAATTATACCTAAGATGTGATTTTATAACAAAAATAATAATTGAAGAAGTAACTATTCATGAAATATGAATAAGGAAAATAAAACAAAATTCATTAGACAAAGTGACTTTTTTCTTCTTCTTTCATTTATGGAAATGAAAATGATAGCAAATAATTATAGATTAAAGACAAAACATAAGATAATTAAAGAAGAGAAAAAGGATCTTGACCATTTCATGGTTAAGACTAAGAAGAAATCCACTATTACAAATGAAACCAAGCTATGTATTGTACCTTGTTTCAAAACCCATGTAGTAAAATTCTCAATCTAAATGACCCACATAGCAAGTTTCAATCTTTTACACAACAATCAATTATTTCCTCTTCAAGAATTTGATTGTGAAACTCTAGGTGAAGAAAGAGGAAACAGAGGAAGAAGCTGTGGCTCTGCATCTCTTGGTGTAGTAATAGGAGAGGGGTGCAAATAGTAACCTCTTTCAGCAATTGCTTTGTCTTCCTCTGATGAGTTCCCTAATGAAGGTGAAGATTTATCAAAAGGGTCATCGTTCAATGGTGTGACAGGGCTAAGAGCAAGAGAAGGAAAATCAAGCAAGCTTGGAGAGAGAATTTCTTGTTGTTGTTTCCTTGGTGAGAAATTGGAATTCTGGGAAAAATTTGGCATAAGGGTGTTCAGCATAAGAACACTGTTCTTGAGACTGTTTCTTCTTTCATATAATTTGAAACCTTGTTTCTTTGGTGCTGTTTTGATTGGTGGGATGTTAAAGTTTCTTGTTTGTTGAGGTAGATCTTGTTGTTGGTTTGGTTTTGTTGTTGGTTTTGTTGTTGTTGGTGTTGTTGAGGATGTTTCTGAGGAACCAGTTAACATTTGAACTACTTGTTTGAAAGTGGTTGTGTCAGCTTGAACAAAGGTTGTTGGATAAGGATTTGAATCAGATCTGGGGATTGTTTTTGGAGTGAGAGGTGGTGTTGGAATTTGGATTCCATTGCTGTTGGAATTGCTGCTACTCATGCAGTTGCTTACATTGCTTTTTGGTGAGTTCATTGGTGATGGATTCTCTCTTTCATGATGATGATGATGATGAAGTCTTGAGCTGATTTCCATTGATGAGGGAGAGAATTCTCTCTCTCTTTTTTCTCTCTCAAAAACAAAATTGAGAAGGGAGAGAGGAAAGAGGGAGAAAAAGGGGAGATTGGACAAGAAATGTGAAAGAGTGAAAAACAAGGCTTTGAGGAAAGAATGAGGGGTTGGGAGGGTGAGAGTTGCTTATTGTGACCTTGTTTTGTTTGGTTGTGCCTCTTTCTTTCTATATACTATTTTCTTTTTATTGTAGACTACTATTCAAACTTTTCAAGAGTGTTGAAAATGATGTTTAGAATACCAGTTACATTATCAAATGTTTGAGTTCACGTGGTTAACGATGAATGATTCGTGAGAATCAATATTTGAATTCCAACGACACTAACTATTAGTCCGACTTCATTTATCTTTGTGCAAAAAACTCACTTACATAAGTTATGATCGTCAAGTTGGTGTGATTCTCTTAATTCTAGTATTTTTTCGTGTAAATCAAGCATCTTCTACAGAAAAACTAAAGAGACTAAGTAATCTTCGAGTTAGATATATATTTAATATTATATGAGAATGTGTATATTAATCTTTCCTAATCAATTTTTTCATCTCAGTGTAGAAAATTGAATTTTGTCATATTTTAATTTGGTGAAGCTTTGGAAGTTTGGTTGGCTAGGAAAAAGAAATGCACTCAAACGGTTTTAGGATTTATAAAGACAGAAAGCAAGATAATTGAATTTTTTTAGCAATAAGAATAGTGATTATTTTATTTAGTCATAATTTTGGCGTTTTAATATAAATGTAGCATTGACTTCAGAGCCAAACCACAAAGACTAATGTATGCTTTGATGGGATTGGTGATGAATAAGTTTTGATTGCCATACCAATTATTCATTCAGTCTTAGATTGTGGCTTTTGTTTTTCTTTGTAACAGAGCGTGTACTTCACGCACTAATCATGTAATGAGTATGGACAAACTCTACCACCATACATACACAACTATATGTAACTATGACAAGAGGAAGATATTATAAGAGGATGACGCATTTTGTTTGAGAATTCAAAGTATGAAAATTATTTATTTTGCAAATTTTTATGTCAGTTTAATATATAGTCTAGTTCTCTTATCTCTTTCAATTCTTTTACTAGATTATTACTAGCTGACTAATATACATCTTGTATGCATATACTTGGTGCTTCAAAAAATTTACATAATACTTGGAGTATGTTAAAAGTCACATATTCATTTGTGTGGTTAATTTTGGCTTAATCCAATGGTTTAGGAGGTCTGTAGACATATTAAGATAGTAAAATATACTATTACTTCAAATATTTTTAAAAATAGATAAAAATGAGCTTCAAACAATCTCCAACTTGAGATCTTATATTCGATTCTCTTCAGGTGTCAATTTAGGTGGGCCAATTTAACTTCTTAAAAAAAAAACATTCTCCAACTTTTGTTTATTTATCTTAAATGGAATCCTAAATTTCTTATAAAAAATGATAAAAAAAAACTCAATTCGTATTTTGGGCTAGCTCCTTGATTACATACGAGAAAACAACTCATTTAGGCCCAACTTGGTCGAGCTTTGTTTGACCATGCCGAGACCTAACCATGTGTGTTTTAGATTGAATTTATAGTCAGGCTTGATAAAACTATGGGCTGGTTTAACCTGACTCGGTTTTCTAGTTTGACCTGTTGAACTAGGACATGATGGACGGTCGATTTGATATAACTCATATATTCATCAACTATGAAGAAAACAATGATTAAATTTGACATTTATGCATTTGTAATCTCGATCGTTTAATAAATCTCAATCTTTTCATCTTTATTTAACGATTGGAATCACATTAGTGAATACTATTTTTTTTATCAAGTAATCTAATGAATGATATTTTTTAAGGCGTGGAATTCAGAAAGAAAAAAAAAATTGATTTGATGGTAGTAAGCAAACTCTACAAGCAAGAAGAGAGTCAAAGTTATGATTTTGGTTGTGTATGGGCTTCCAAGACAGGAATTTAAACAAATCTTATCTCAATTTATGAGTCACGAGTTGATGATATTTGGAGACAGTTTTAGTGCGATTTAATGTAATTGGCAACTCCTGTAATATCTTATTTTCTGTGTAAACAGTAAATATTCTACTTCAGTGGCTGATCCTGTATATGTAATAATAACTGGTTTCAATACTTCATAGTTCTTTCTTTTCTTTTTTTTTTGCTTGAGATGATTCATAGTTGAGACAGTATACACTCTTTTTACTTTGATCTGAATAAAAATTTTCTGGTTAATTAGATTAAATTTATCATTATTAAGTCCGGTCACAAACTTTTAATTTAATGTTTTGATTTTTGTAGATTAATTTATTTTGAGAATATATTATAACAGAAATTTAAGACAATTCAAAATGAAGGACGGGGTATATATATTTTTCTGAAGAGGCTAAAATGAATTATATTACCACAACAAAAGAACCCCCTAGCACAAGGAGTACCAGAGGAGAAACAACTGTGTCAGAACAATATTTACAATCACTAAACAGCGAAAATAGAAACAGAAATAACAGTCAACCTATGCCCAAAATAGAGAATGGGCTAAGCCACCAGGCATGTAAATTGAGGGAGAGCGTAGGGTATTTCTCCTTCAACCACATGAAAGTGAGTGACTTTATTTTATCGACCACCTGAATAATTGAGCTTTGCTTGCCATTAAATAACCTGTTATTTCTTTCTTTCCATATTTCCCACGTAGTTGCGAACCAAATAACCTGCAGGATAGTACGACGATCCTTCACGGCTCCATCATCCCAGGAGAACTGATTAAAATGGTAAATCACACCAAGAGGAAGGGCCGTTGAGAAACCCAACCCCCTCAAAAGGCACTGCCACACCGAGCCAAACGTAGAACAATGCAGAAACAGATGATTGGTAGTTTCAATAGAATTACAATCAGCAATACACATCCGGGAATCAAGAGTAATCACCCCACGACGAAGGAGATTATCCTTCGTTGGCAACCTATCACGGAACAGGCACCACACAAACAGCACGACCTTAAGGGGAACTTGTTGATGCCAGATAGTTGGGACCGCCACCGTTGAAGCTGCAGCCGATTCGGAAGTGAGAACTGAATAAGCACTTCGGACAGAAAAAGTAGAAGATGTTTCCAGCTTCCAACGCCAAGTATCAGCTGAATCAACCTGCAAAGACACACTTTGGAGTAATATGATTAGCCTTGTAGATATATATATTCTCACATATTAGATGGATGAGACTTTTGATAGAAATCACTTACTCAAACCATTTGCTTGAATGAACAGACAAAATATTCTCAAGAATGGAACAAAAATTCATTCTGTACTCAGATTAACTCTTCAAACATCAAATATATGGTACAATTGAATTTTTTTTTCTTCATAAAGAACAATCATATATATCATATCAAAAGATTGGTGGATTTTAGCATAGATCACCTTATAGATGTTTTATTATGAACAAGTATTATATATTCAGTATATAATTTAAGAATGTTAGCAAATAAAAAAGTATATAATTATGGAAAATACAGTACTAGTATTAGTATAGTGCAACAATTACGTCATAAGAATATTTTTTTTACAAACGTCATAAGAATATTAAAGTGTGCTTAATTTGAGATGTAATCCTTGTAGATATATATATTCTCACATATTAGATGGATGAGACTTTTGATAGAAATCACTTACTCAAACCATTTGCATTGAATGAACAGACAAAATATTCTCAAGAATGGAACAAAAATTCATTCTGTACTCAGATTAACTCTTTAAACATCAAACATATGGTACAATTGAATTTTTTTTCTTCATAAAGAACAATCATATATATCATATCAAAAGATTGGTGGATTTTAGCATAGATCACCTTATAGATGTTTTATTATGAACAAGTATTTGAAAACCGTATAAAACTCCAACAATCACTTACGTAGTCAAAAGTAGAAGATCACGATGCTCATCATCTTCATAAGGATGACTTGATCAGTGTTGGTTCGACTAAAACAAAGAAAACAAATATTATTTGAGTTTTAAAACACTCGTATTTGGTTCTGATTGTTTTTGTCAAACCAACACCAATACAATCACTCTTTAAGTTATGAGGACGAATACCACAGTAAATTTCTATTTTTAGAAGGTGACATTGATCACCATTGAAATTTAGAACAATTTTTAACTTTGAAATACAATGGTGGATCAAAGTTTTCCGCCGCAGAAGTAGCTTCAATAGAATATGTTATTGGCTTGCTAATGCTTGCTGTCTCCTCTTGGAGAACCATATTTCAGTTAGATAAATAAAAGCTAGTTGCAGCCCATATTGGAGGAGATGCATGCACTTATGGCACTGTATATCAGTGGGTAAAATTCTACAAGGACTTTTTCATGTTCCTAATTAAAATATGATATTGAATCATAAAAGGAAAAATTATGTTTAAAAACAAACGTCATGCTAACAAATATCCTAAGAGTATTTTTTAAGAAATCTATAAAAAGAAACTTTGTCTTGAAAATACATACATGTAGAAGTCTTAATTATACAATTTTTTTATGTAAAAATCACTACTTTTAATTGCTTTAACAATACCCCAAAGACACTTGTTAACATTTTCCTATAAACAATACTATTAGACTTCTAGTTAATTTATGTGATAGATCCTCTTGTTTTTCTCTTTAATAACGTGAAACTCATAGGTTTCCTTGCGCTCGAGGCAATATCTTTGAGGCAATATGTTCAGTGGGTGAGTCGTTGAAAACTAAATGTGAACACTCCTTTTAAAAGAGATTCAAACCGTGATTCGTCATATTATAAGAATTAGTCTTTTCTGTTGGACTCAATTCTAATATTTGATTTTTTGAAGTATCTACCTTCCAAATAGATGCTTTTATGACAAGTTTTGTAGTTTCAACGGTCCATTATTTTCAATGTGTCTTTAGATTTAATCCATAAATCTTCCTCCAGTCATTAATTATATAATAATGTTAGTATTAATTTAAGCTTATTTAATCAGTATTTGCACCTTAATTAATTTCTCATGTGAATCAGTTTTGTTCTTCAAACAAATGCAGAAGGCTGCACTTATGGGATTCCATGACTTTCATTCTCCAAAGCTTCTGATTGGTAATGTGTAATTTCATGTCCACTCTCCACTTGAGTAAGTGGTTTAAATTGTTCTTTCCACACTTTAAAAAAATCTTGTAAAAGCAAAAAAAGAAAGGGGAATCAAATTCTGAATTATATTTGTATTTTTTTTTTACATTAAAAAAAGAGTGAGGTGGGGGACCAAATGCCAATAAGACAAAGTCACTGTTTTTAAGAATTGTTTTATTACCCTTTAAATGTATAATAATCATTATTTTTAGGATTGTGGAATTCCTTTTAAAACTCATCTGTTATGTAAAATTATGAATTTATTACTATCTTGAGTGACAAATAAGAAACGTTCTAGTTATGATTGTAGTCAAATTCATTGAATTCTAATCATAGGGAAATATTAAGTGGCGTGGAAAGTAAATAACACCATCAAAAATATATTTGTTGAAATAATCTTATGGTCTTGTTAACCAGTGTCCTCGGGACAATGGTTAAGGAATCTACAAATAAAAAATTTATTTTGAAAATATAAAATGTAATTTTTGATAAAGTAATGATTACACATTTTTTTCATGAAAACTGACTTGTTTTAGATGTTTAACCATTGCTTTTGGGGCACTGGTTAACATTCTCCATAATCTTATTCTCTCAATTTCGAAAATGGATTCTCTCGTATGTAATTTACAAACGAAAGATTAAAGTGTGATATATAACCATTCAAATTCACTTTATCTAAATATGTTATGTGTTTTTTTCTTTTGATGAATGGTGAGAGATCACACTTCTCTTTCTTTTTAATTTTTTTTAACAAATGTTCTAAGGTCACTTGTTAGTATTACCCTAATTTCATTAATACTTCCTCCGATCTCTATCATAAGATAAAATTCACTTTTTAAATTCATTTAATAAATGACGTATTTAAAAAGTGAATTATCTCTTATAATAGAGACCGGGTTAATATGTTTGGAAAAACCTTTTACCACAATTTCTTTTAAGAAACCACAACTAAAATCAGTGAAAGTTCTTTAATGATGATTAGAGAACCAAAAATACACTTTTTTTTATCAAGAAATAAGTCTCCAAAAAGGGTTGATGAGATACTAAAATCAGTGAAAGTTTAAGTGTCAAGAAGCTATAAAATGGATTTGAGGGAGAAAGTGAGATACCATGTCCACCTTCAAGTGGGAAATGAGTAAGCATTGATGAATGACTAGCAATGAATAAGATGACAAAGCGCAATACCAAACTATATGAGACATCTTGATCAACAAAAGAGACCAATACTAAAGTCAAGTCATGATCTATATTTCTGAAAATGACCCTTTATTTATTTTTTGGTTCCTCAACTCTAGTGTTGGAGACATATGATTGGAGAATTCATGTTACTAGTTTCAAATTCATCATCAATCAATGACATTATTAATGGAATCAACCCATTTGCTTACAATAGGAAAATATGTCTTGTGTTTGTTTATCTCTAAAGAAACCAAAAAGTAAAAACAAATCTTCATGACCAAGCACCTTATTCTTACATGAGTCAATTTCAAGCTTCAATTCATGTAAATAGAACAATAACCTTTCAAAAGGGTAAATAGACCAATTGCTATCCTTCTAGGTAGTATGTCTTCATAATAATGGATAGATATAATTTCTTAGTTAATTTTTTCATTTCTTGGATCAAGTTTAGCTCTCACAATCAACTTTTGAAATGATGCAGTAGCTATAAGTTTATTATTAATTGATTTGATTAAGAGACTATCTTGATCAAAGTTTAGAAATGTATAATCCAATTTGTAATATATCTAAAGTGAGAGGCTTATATTGATTCAAGTGTAAAATTAAAGGAAGCATTTAGAGTTTTTACTCATTATTATTAATTGTTTATAGTTAGTGCTTTTAGTTAACTACACATGAGTGAGTCAGTAGTGTAATAAATTTATATATCTCAAGAACCATGTAATATAACCTTGAAGACACAAAACAAATTAAAATATTTCATGATGCTATAACTTTATCAAACCTTGATGTATTTATTTATCTTCCAAATACTTCCATGTGCTACTTTCATAGAATGTGTCAAATGTCAATTGGCCAAGACACATCTGTTGGTAAGTTATGAAGTATTCTATCATATCAAATACAATAAATTAACCAGGAAATTAGGGAAAAGTAATAATAAGAAAAAGTTAATTGGCCGGCTTGACTATAGGAACATTAACAATGTAAAGTATTAGGTGTCACATTATTGGTCATATGAGGGAGGAGGAACAGTAGATGACAACTTATAGTGAGAATCCTTAATTGCTTTGAAATTTTGAGATATGCTGGCTTTGCAGGGTCCTCCAAACTTAGGCTTTAATTATGTCACCGTCACGGCCGGTTTAATTTTTTTTAGGCATGTGTATGTTGAGCTCTTTGTACTACAACTATCTTTTCTTGACAGTACAATTAGGATTAATTTTGTTGTTGTAAATAAGTATACTCGACTAATTAATCCCTTAATCCGAGTAGGACCATAATATATGAAAAATACTCACTTAAGTGTTTTCACGTTTACTGCATTCTAAAGTCTGAATTCGATCTCATGACTACTAAGTTTAGTTGTAAAAAACTGGAACAAACTATCCAAAAACATAGGACGCTTAAAACATATACTTAAAATTTTTATTTTTTTTCTATCAACTCTTTCACACCATATAGTTTGTAAAGTGTAAGATGTGAATTGATCATTCAAATGTAAATATTAATCGAATATTATCTACATACATATGTAAAAACTAATTCCTCAAGTCGAATAGGACTACAATCTTTCGCATCATATAGATTGTAAAATGTATGATGTGAGTTAATCATTCTCATGTAATTTTTTTTAACAATCTAATGTATAATATAAATAAATAAAACAAGGGAATTAAACAATGACGTATTGATTCAAATTTCCAATATCGACAAGGTGATGCCGAAAAGTTTGACATTCTTGGTAGGCCAGTCCATATTGTTAGGCAAATTCCATAAGACTCGTGATTTTTTTCCTACTTTATAAAACAAATGTCTCTTGTACTTGCAGATTTCTCTTACCACATGAAATGAGGCAACGGTAAAGGCAATCTGTTTAATTCCCATCCATTTTTGTGCTTCTTTAGGGTATAAATAATGTCTACCTAACACATATGGAGAGGTGGAACTTTTTTTTTCCTTCTCAAATAGTTTAGATTAGTAGCTAAAAATCCACCTCTCAAATAGTTTAGGAAGTTAAATTCCATATTTTGCATGTATACAAAAATGTATTTCTAACCGAAAAAATGTTAGAATGTATAACATTTTAAATAGATCTTAGTTATTCTGTGAGATTAACATGGTCCCTATAGTTACAGAAAATTTCAATTATAAAAAAACAAAAAACATGTGAATTAAAGAACAAGTTTGGATTGGTCAGTATCACCACTATTACCTAAGCCGTAGCAAAAGCAAAGCTTAAAGAAGTGTTTTGTTGGATTATCAACGACTATATTCACTTGTACTTGGACGAATGAGAATATATGAGGTAAAAGTTTGGCAAGCATAGAGAGAATGAGAGAGCAAATTATGTAGGAAACTTCTTGGTTGGTAAGAGTCTTGGCATGTTGAGCATTTTTTTTATGGCAAAAATATTAAGGTTTTTGTTATAACAAAGATTAGAGGGAGTAACTCATTGTTAAAATAGTGCACCATAATTTATATCAAAGTAATTATTTTTTATGGAACTAAAGTTTTTTTTATCTTTCTAAAATCAAAATGGTTAATACACAAAAAACTTGTTGGTTGCTTGCTTGAACACTCTTCTCTCTCTTGCAAGCCAAAAAATGAACATAGTATAAAACGGCTGCTAAGTCAAACCAAATGACCCTACACAGGTCATTGCTTTCAAGTTTCAACAATCTAGGGACATAAATAACCAAATCCCCATAACTGTTGTTGCTTGCACAAAAAAAAACAATTTTAAAGTTAATAAATTAATAAAAATTAATATTAAATACTAGTTAAATTATCAAATTAATGATATTTCAATGTCTCAACTTTGACACATCATTAAAAGAGTTACTTGGAATATGTCAAATGGATTTTTGTTCAAAAGTATATAGACTAAAAATAGTAAGAAAAATTTAGAAGAGTCAAAGTATGAAAGAAACTTTTAGAGAAACTAATAATAAAAATTGATATATTTAGAGAAATAAAAAATATATTGTAACTTTTTATAGACAAATGTTAACATTTTTAACTATTACTTTTTCCATCTTATATGTTTCGCGTGCGTCCTATTTTTTATTTATGAAAATACCATTTCCTCGAATTATATAATCTGAACGTTGTTTTGGATTATATACTCTCGAATGTTGATTTTTATTTTTATTTTTACATTTTAGAACCTTTCTATGGACTAGGAACCCATATTTTGGAAAATATACAGTTCAAATTATATAATCCATAAATTTCTTGAAGTTGGGAAACCTTTCGAATTATATAATATGGAATCTCCCTATATAGGTATTCCTAAAATCCGACAAAAGTTCACCACCTTTTTTATGAAACACTCTACACTCCTTCAAAATGCCCCCATTTTTTGCGAAAACATGATTTGGAGGAGCAATCTGATCATCAAGGGACGTCATACACACCATTTTCATCTGATTGCAAAGGTAATGTGACTATAAAACCTTCCTCATTCGATTTCTATATGTGTTACCCTTTTAATCATGTTGCTCAATTTGTATTGGCTGAGCTAGAACTATATAATCCGAACTATTAACAACCTGCTTCAGATTATACAATCCAAACTATGTGAGTACAAATATTGTCCAGTTTTCCTCATTATGGTTTTGTATTGTTTCAATTATGGATGCTTCCATTGATTCCCCTAAATTGACAATACACCTCTTATTGTGTTGCCAACCGTTTCACCTCAAATTTTGGATGATCCCGACAATGCCCAAACCGAGGTTCCTCCACTTCTAGTTGATATTCTTTTCGGCGATGCGAAAGTTGAGGTTGTACCTCATGTTGAGATTTATATTGTCAATGTCAATTCAAAGGTATAATTACCACTAAAGTAAAATTTCCAACACGGGACGCGTTGTTGGTGTGGGTTCAAGAAGAACCAAGGAAGCTAGGATTTACCGTTGCTATAGAAAAATCAGGGAGAAATCATAGGAATACCTTTATTACATTGATATGTGAAAGAGGAGGTTCTTATATCGAGTACAAGAAGTTGTCAAAGTGTAAGATATCTTGTTCGGTGAAATGTGAGTGTCTGTTTTGTTTGAGAGGTTATTTGTTAATTGTCGGTGATTAGAGCTTTAAAGTTGATGGCAGGACACACAACCATGAGATGGTCGATGTGTTGAAAGGTCATAAAACTATTGGACGTCTAAACCCAAATGACAGTGGATTACTTCGTGACTTGACATACTCAATGGTTCCTTCAAGACAAATTCTGACCAGTTTAAGGCATAGGGACAGCCGAACTACAACTATTATCAAGCATATTTATAATGCATGTCACAAGAATATATAGTCTATCAGGGGTCCGGAATCAGAAATACAACATCTCATGAAAATTGTTGGTTGAGAAAAAGTGTGTATATCATTATTTGATGTGTTCTTATTTTGATGAAGTCAAAGATATTTTTGGGAGCATCTGGAATCCATAAAGTTGTTTAACACGTTTCATAATGTTCTTTTGTTGGATTTCACTTATAAGATCAACAAATATTGTGTTCTGTTGCTTACGTTTGGTGGTGTCACTTCTACCGAGTTGACGTTCTCTGTTCCATTTGTGCATATGATGTTTGAGAAGGAATATAATGTTGTTATCAATTACCAAGACAATACTTTGATGAATATTGTTGATATTGTTTTCTTGAAGGATACTACTATGTTGTGTGAGTATTACATTGCAAAAAATGTTATAGCAAAATGTAAGACATATTCCAAAGTTAAGGATTTCAAAGACAATGATGGGAAAAAGATGAAATTCATAGATATAGTGAAGACAGTTATGGATGCTTGGGAGGCTATTGTGAATTTTGATACAAATCAGGAGTTTGTAGATAAATGCAATCGATTCAAAATTTTACGCGAAACTGTAATTTTGTAACCGGTAAAGGAGAAGGTGGTGAAGTTTTGGACCAACCGAGTCATGCGTCTTTCAAATACAACGACAAATAGAGATAAATCTGCTCAAAATCAGTTGAAAAAGTATCTACATAGTAGTATAAGTGATTTATGTATGAACTAGGCATTCGTTCACAAAATATTAGAGTCACAACATACTCAGATACACATGTTGTTCTAAACAAACATAATCATGCTTAAACAAAGGTTTAAATACAAGTTGCTACGCTTTAAGTTAGTTATAAATATATCAAGGAACATTTAACATTTTATTGCAGACGAGACTGATTGAACAGTTGGGCATGGTACAAATAAATCTAAATGTGGTTGTTTAATTTTAATCATATACATATTCTCATGTGCATATACAATTGCCAAGAAGATCAAACTCAACACCCCCTCCTTTTTGATGAAATTCACACTTAATGAAAGAGGTTGCGATTCGAGTATGACGTTGATCCTACATATAGAAAGGCAGATATATCTCTTCTGCCGTAATGGGATTTACTTCAGGTCTGGTATTTTAAACACTACTTGGTTTAACTATCTATTTTTCTCATTTTTGTAATTGTACTAGGACGATTCAGATTATATAATCCTAACTGGGAGATTTCCATCTCCACGACAACGTACTTGAATGCATGGATATATGGTACTTGGGGCCTTTCAGGTTATAAATTATAAACTAGTTCACAATATTTTAGATTATATAATCCAAAATGCCCCAGTAACAAAACAGGAGGCAATTTCATGCATTCCAACTAACATATTGTTATACAATGCATGTCTGATTCAAAGATGCTGACTATAACATGAAGGTGTCTATTAAAGAACAGTTTCGACAGTTTGTTTTGTCGGAGACGACCTTTACGCGTCCATCTCAAAGAAAGGCCAATACAAAAGGCGCGCTAAAGAATGATAAACACATTGTACAGTCAACAATGCTATCACCTTCACTATGGGAATATGTTGACTCTGATGATCCAGATACAAATGCTTCACAGTCAAAGTTAAAAGTCTCAACTAAGAAAAGTGTGCATAAAAGTAATATGTCTCCTAATCCAAACACACCTTCGGTTAAAGTCCATATCCCACAGAAAAACAAAATCACGTCAATCATGCATGAATATATTAAAAAGGTGGTGGATGTAGCTGGTGATGATCATTGTGGATCATGTGCAGTTCGGGTCTACGTGATATGTCTATTGATGATTATCAGATTATTCGTTATCAACTTCAAAAAGAGTTGATGGGTGAAGATAGTGAGCATTATTTTCGATTGATTTCATCGAAGAATCGATTCAAAGAGGTTAGACATGATCTGAGTAGTGATGGTATTGGCCCGACTCCACCAGATAGATGGATGATCATGACATATATGAGTTTCCTCATTGCACAGAGATACAAGCATGCAGTGGTGCTATTATCTAACAAAAAAGGGTAATCATAAACCTTTTCCCCTTTACGCGGTGCACCTTCGCATAGAAACTAAATAACACATGTGAATGACAATCATTTTATGATAGTATATTTGAAGGATGGTTGCCTAATACCACCCACTTCTGTACTTTAGGACCAACATTGTCAAGAAGATGCAAAGTCATGGGATGAAAGATATGTCCATAGAATGATTGACTATAATGTACTAAGTTCGGTAGCGAGTAATGAGATAATAGGAGATGATGATTTGTTTCGTGTTGAAAACTTTGACCCCGAAGAAAAGATTGTTGTGGATAAGAAGGTTGGAGATAGAGTCAAGTTTAAAAAGGATGAAGGCCTTGGACTTGATGATTATAGCATAGGCCTTTGGGCGGATTAGTTGAAATGTATATCATAAAGATTTATGATGGGTTTTTATATAATTATATATGTTTCTATTAGTAGAAGCTCGTTGTCTTTGATATAATTATATATAATGAAATTATGTTTAATCTACAAAGACATATAATTATTTCACGTTGTCTGCTGAACTTTGGAAGATTTCAGATTATATAATCCTAAACAACGTTCGAATTATATAATCCGAACAAAAGGTAATTTCAAGAAAAAATATATAGGGTGCGCGAGAAACATATATGGTGAAAAAAGTAAAACCCTTATTATTAATACATATAACCATGAATGAACACCACCCAACACACTAAGAGCCCCGATAAAGAACTAAAACACTCACAACCACTATAAAAGGAGGAAAATTTATGTTCTCATCCTACAACTTCTCATGCGCCCTTCAGAATCCCAAAAATGCCCTTGAATTTTCGAATGACATAATCAGAAATGAGGTTTTCCCTATATTTTTTTGTGGAAAAATGCTTTTTTTGACCAACTCGGATTTTGAATCCGTAAAAATAAATACTTCGAATTTTATAATCTTAACATTCTTAATAGGGATGACAATGGGTACCCAATGGGTACAGTACTATAGTACCCTTCCCCATACCCACGTTTGTAAAAAATGCATGTACCCGAGCCCGTACCCTCGTGGGCAACAACTTTAGTGCTCTTCCCCATACCCTATGGGTACCTAAGTACCCATACCCGCACCCACTATCCGCACTTTAACTATGAAAAGACAATAAAATATATCACAATTCGATATAAAACTATGGTACAAAAATTTTCAAATTAACTCATAAAATAGTACGAATCATAATATTTAGCTAAATAAAAAAACATCCCAAATATCCCTAAAAAATAAAAGTAAAAACATTCAAAATACATATATAAAAAAGTGCATACAAAAATAAACATCAAATTGATTTAAGGTATGAAGGGAAGGATGAAACAGTTACTGTATTAGTTTTTAGGTTTAGGTATAGACGTAAATAGTTAAATAAATTAAATAATTATGCACCAAAAATAAATAAAGTATTTATTATATTATATAAATATGTACATGCGGGTTGCAGGGCTGGGTAGTATAGCGCCTTTACTTGCACCCATACCCACTTAAACTTGCGAGTAATTACCCAAACCCAAACCCATACTCATGAAAGAAAGGTTTTACCCTATCCATTGCGGGCATTTTTTGCAGGTGCTCATTAGACCTGGGTCCAATTGCCATCCATAATCCTTATGCACCCTACTTCGAAGCATGTATAGGGGCGTTTGGATTATAAAATCCAAAATGCTTGTTTTTTTTTTATATTTTATACACCTTCATTGTGCTAGAAAATCATGGAAAAAACAAGTTTGAATTATATAATCTGAACTGTATCAGCACAAAGACTAGACCTATCTGTGTCAGGGATCACCAATTTAAGAACCATACTAACCATTATAATTCACTGCTCCAGTGTGTTTCTTGTGTTTCAGGTCTTGGAAGTGTACTGTGTTGGTTTTCGAAGGGAACCATAGTAACCATTCTAGTTGGAAAAAACCGTTTTTTTTTTTAGAAAAAAAATCTAAAAACAAGACTCCCTAAGAAGAATCTTCTTATGGGACTTTGTCACTTAAAATCCAAAATTCAGTTGTTTTGACCCAAATCAAACAGCCTCTTAAGCCTATCACACAAAGCTCCCCCACTCATTCACACATCCGACCAAAAGAACGGTATGGTCCATCACCCACCACCCACGCCAAATTATCATGAAACCACCTACCAGCTATCATTCCCTACCCTCGTCAAATGCTTACCAATTACCTCCACCAAATTGACCCTGCCCGTACACCATCCCTCGCACGCCCTCCTTCAATCTCATAGCTCGCCACTAACATCTTATACTACAAAGTATGCTGCTCCACATACACAATAAAATTCAAATGAATTTCACTATTTTGAAGATAAACCCTACTAACAAAATATGATAGAAAGTGTTTTGCTAGCAATTTTACTCTTGGTAGTAATAAAAAAAAAAAAAACAATTTTGCTCTTGCTTTCCACTATTCTCTTATCCAAAACATGCATTCCAATACACCTTTTATTTTTCTTATTCTTTGAATAAGCAAAACATAAATAGTATAAAATTCTAATAATTTAAAATTGTCATATATAGTGAGGGTAGTCAACCCTAATAATGGGAAAATCGCAATGTACATGTGGTATATGACATACATATAATATAAGAAGGACGTACTTAGCACATTACATTTATTCAATTTCCATTTTTGGTCTAGAACAACCATACGGGTTTGACTAGATCAATTTCTGTAGGAAGCCATTTCTATCAGAAAAATGTCATCTATTTTTTGTCTTCTTCTTGACTTATATATGTATAATACTAGGTCATGCAGGGAAGTTGCAATATTATTCATATATATCAAAAAGACCTAGTCTTTGTACAAACTTCCTATACGTGGACACCCCAAAAATAATTTTGCCCATCGTATTGTTCATGTATTTGGACTGAAGTTTGCAAACTACACATAAATATGAATTAATAAACGAATTTATTTTGTAAATTGAGTAAATCAATCCTCATTTTAGTAGAATCTTTTTAAAACGAAATCGAGGAGAAACAGATCTACGATATAGATATGATTAATAATCATTTTTTTAATTTTGTTTTATAGTTTTACTTTTTGAACAAACGTGTGAGACTCTCAATGGAAAAGCTACAAGGATCAATGCTAAGGTACCGTTTGACTCGGTTTTTTTTCAGCTTCTCTACATTTTTAAGGAGAAGTTAGGCCAAACACAATTTCAATAAAGTACCTTATAAAAAAAGTATTTTTTTTATAATGCATAAAATTGAATGGAATGAGCTTCGACCAAAAGTTGTTGAATGTTACTTCAAAAAACTATTTCTCGACAATTTATTTCACAAGCACCTCTCTTCAACTCACGCTGACAACCATTTTATTTTATTTTATTTTATTTTTTTGAACCGGTCCATTTAATTTTTTTTAAGGAGGGTCCATTTAATTTTATTATCTATTTTTGAATGAATTTTATTATCTTTATATCACTTATATATTAATTTCAATATATTTTAATTATCACAACCTCACAAATATTTTTATTCACGCTGTCATTGAATGACACCGTATATTTTTATTCCCTTTCTTCAACCTCGAAAATATATACACACACATTAGCGTTTAAAGTAATACTTTATGTCCGTCTGTCCATTTTTTTTTGTTACGCTAATGCATATAATTTTTTTTAGTGTTGCTTAATGCGTATAATTATTTTTATTTTTTGTTACGCTAATGCGTATAATTTTTTTTAGTGTTCCTTAATGCGTATAATTATTTTTATAAAATTTTGATTTTAATTAAAAGTACAAGTGTAGTTGCCTAGAAATATTATACTTATATATATTTTACAATTTGTATTGTAACAAATTATGCATATCTTTTTCTTATTAAAAAAACTAAACATATCTTTTTCAATGACACCAACAATGTAACAAATATAATATTATATAATATAAATTCTTATCTTTTTTACCGACACTAAAAATATGGTAATCTTATAACAAAATTTGTTATAGGTATAATTGGAAAAGAAAAAACCAACTATTCTCATTATATATACACACACATATACATATTATAGATATATTCTTCAGCTCCTTATAGATATATTCTCATTATTGTTTTTAATTTTTCAAACTACTTTGATATTATTTATGTTATTATCCTGTTCAAAAAAAATTATTTATGTTATTATTTGAGCCTCCTTAAATTATTTCTCCTATTCAAATATTTAACAAGCCCTTTATATGATGATACAAATTTGTATTTATGTTACACAAAATAAACGTCATTGAGTAAATATAGTATTTGTAAAAATATATCTTTTATATTTTAAACATTTTTTTTATTTAGTATGTTAATTCATAATAAATTCAAAGTTTTGTCATTATGAGCTTATCTCAGTTTATAAAGATAACACATAAATATATGTAAGGTCTGGGGTTCGAACCCCAGACACCACCAAAAAAGTAATGAATTCAAAGTTTTGTACAATATTTTGCCAGACAACTTTTAACTTAAAAATAAATTTAAAACTAAAAAACAATAAAGAAACCAAACAACTTTAGCTTCTTCCTTAAAGAGCTTTATTTGAACTTTATTTTGAAGTAGCTTTTAATGAAGCTCATTGGTTAGACGTGAAGTCCTTACATCAAACTATTACTAAAAATAATAAGTGATTGAAATCAAGTAGTTAATAAACCCTATTTGATTTCCTAAAAAAAAAAACTCTATTTGATTGATGAATTGAGTAACGCAGATATGAATCCATAAATTTTGATTGATGGAGAAAATATTATCTGTTGTAAAGCGTCATATAAAAAAACATATCAATACATTTATGAAAAACTAATTTCATAGTTGTTATTGCTAAGAAGAAATTAGAGATTGCAAAAACTATACTACTTTATACAAAAAAGAAGACACCTAAACATTTATAGATTATATAAAAACTGCTATATCGTTTTTTTTTGTGTGACCAAACAACCAAACACAATTTATCTTTAATACGGTTTTGTTTTTTATTATCCAAAAATGAAGTTAGTTAATATTTTTTTGACTAGCACAAGTTAGATTATAGTTGATTTTTTTTGACAAGTTAGATTATAGTTGATATATAGCCTTATAACTTATATGCTTATATGAACAAAAAAATCAACAAGTGTCATTTTCTCATGAGCTATAACTACATTTTTTTTCCTGACTTATTGTGTTTTTTATAAGTTATGCATGTTAAGTATAGCTTATAGCTCAAAAAACTTATATCTTATCATTTTTTTTCTCTCAATTTTACTCATGTTATCGATTAAATATCTATCAAAAACTTTTTATGTTATTTCAACTATCCGCTATAACTTAACTTTTCAACTATCGGCTAAATTTTATGAAATAGACCCTATGACTAAAAATCACAACTAACAATTTTAATTGAAACATTTTTTTTACATAATTATTCATTCGTATTACAATGTATTCCCTACAAACGGAGTTATACTCCTGACGACACTAAAATATTCATCTTTTTAGCAGTTGTTGTTGTTCAAACTAATTAGTTTGGACTAAACCGTTCAACTACTTGCAATAAAAGACGACGGTAAAACAATTCCTCATTTCTTCAATAGATAGATGGCGTTTACCCGTTGTAATCGAAAACTTATTTGTCATAATTATTTTCAAATTTCAAGCTTGGAGAATGACAACTTACTTCAAATTTCTCTTAACAATGGAATTTGAATTTGAGTCCATTTGCATTTGGCCTATATTTGTGATTATCAATACTAGACACTAATGCAAAATCCCTTTCCTCGTGTCAAAGGAGTCATTAATTGTTTAGCTGTGATTATGCTCATGAAGACCTTGCACATGTAGTGTTTGATTGCCTTTTGGCCACTCAAGTTTGACAAATGGTTGGGTTGTAGAACGATATACACAAAGATGTTCTTACCACTCCTTCGGCATTAGAAGCCATCTTCTTACATTACTAAAATAATTCATGTCAAATCTCTCTTAACGGATGGCTGCCATTTTATTGGAGTATTTGAAAACACATTAATCTTAAGCCATGGCACGATGTTAGCGCAAGTATTAGAGCGCGCCCATCATTTGATAGAGGAATGAACGCTAGCCTATGACAGCTGCTCTCGACATCTATCTCATGACATTCCTGCACGGAACACACAAAACACGATAGCCTTAATGAGGACGCCTTCCACTTATACACCGACAAGCCAGCATCTCAATGCGCCACAAGCCGATTCAAACCACGTACAATTGTAGAGGTCACAACGTGGTCAACTCAAATGTAATATCGATGCCTCTTTTTCGCATAAGCTGAATAGAACAAGTATAGGTATGTACTTGCGAGATATGAGGATGGTGCTTTTGTTTTGGCCAAAACAATGTGTTACTCCGTTGTGTACTGTGAATGTGGGGGAAGCGTTAGGTTTGTTCATGCACTTCATTGGATCAGTGATATAAAATTTGATAAGGTTGACTTCGTGCTTGATTCCAAAACCACAATAGATGCCTTCCACATGAATCAGATTGATGTCACGGAATTTGCTTATGTTATCACATCTTGCAGGAAATTCTTTGTTGTTCAGTTTACAAACTCTAAAGTTGAGTTTCATAGGAGACAAACAAATGAGATCGATAAGACATTAGTAATGGTAGCTATATTATCGGCTAGTCTTGCCACTTATTTTCATGTATCTAATTGTGTTATTACTCTTATCGTTAATGGAATATTATAAACATCTTTTATTAGAAAGAGAAAAAAAAAATGGATCCGTTTTCAAACTCTCCATCAAAATATATTTTGGGGTTAAAACTAATTGGTAGGTATGATAAACCTGAAGAAGATATGATAAAAAGGGCAAAGGCAGGATGAATTGCATGGTCAATGATAAAGAGGCCGTTGTTGTTAATTATGATTATGATTGAATTATTATAGTAGTAATACTCCATATAGAGTGGGTCAAGGTAGTGGGGACAAGGAGAAAGATTGGTTGAGGACCACTTTGAACTGTGGCACTATTCTCATTTCTAAGGTAGATTTTTCTTCATTCCTAACTTGCCAAGTTAACTGTGATTCCTTAATTGTATAAGTTAGAAACAAGTCTGATGCTTTAAAGTTTTATCCGTTTGATTTTGCATAAATCATGTACTTTATCTTTGGGTAGTGATATATACACATAGTGTAATTTGTGGTTGTTATAACTACTTAAATGAATGAAATATATTATCTTCGACAAAAAAAGAAAGTTTCTTCTTTTATATATAGACTATCTCCATTGAAAATAATAATATTCGTTAAAACGTCACACACTAAATGCGTGTTTATTGTTCTAATTTTTTAATGTAACAAATGATTGAGTTCGTCTAAGGTAGGTGAATTTTGTTCTTAGAAATGCAAGAATGTTTGAGGAAGAGTTTTATTAATTTATTCAACTAGAGATATATTAATCTATATAATTACGTGCATACATATCCCGTTTATCATTCAAATAATATTCCAATATATGCAAGCGCAATTCAAACCAAAAATGAATTAGCTCTATATCAATTGATTGTGTGAATGTCAATATATATAGATAGATTCCTCAAAATATAAATATATATATATATATATAGGTTAAATTTTTTATAGGCTTTCAATATATAGGTTAATTAAATTAGGTTAACAATATCTCTATACTCCCTTTCAATTTTTTTTTTGGTCTATACTCTTTCTCTTAATTGAATTTATTACATGGGAACACTAAATTAGTACTCGCTACGTCTCACAATTATTGTCTCTTTAGCATTTTTGCTTTTTTTCAAAATAATTGTCACTTTACAATACCAATGCAATATTTATTATTTTTTTTTCCACTATTATACACTTATTTATTGAATTTCATCCAACTTAATTACTCCACTAACTACAATTAATAAGGGTGTTTTAGTAAATGTTACTAATTTTACCATTGAAATCAACACAATTAATCATTTCCTTAATAATCGTGCTAAACCATAAACGACTAAAATTGTGAGACAGAGGGAGTAGTAACTAGTAATAGTAACCATGAGGAATGCTATTAACACTCATTCATTTATTGGATGAAATCAATGTGTGTCCCACCACTTTGTGGGAGTTCACTGTGTTGTGAAAGTGACTCAAAATTGGAGTTTGGAGTGCAAAATTGATGTTTGCTGGAAGTGCAAAATTGATGTTTGCTGGAAGTGCAAAATCGGGGCTGAATTGGCAAAACTAGGCCCCGATTTTGGTTGTCTTTGGGAGCAGTTTGGTTCGTGAAAAATCGGCACCCAAATGGAAGAATTCGGGGCCCGATTTTACATAACAATATTTTTCAGAAACGTATTTTTAGGCCAGATTTGTTACAATTTTATGAGGGTTACTTTTACTATAAATATAGATTTTGTATCAGAGTAAACCTTGAGATAGAGGGGGCTGAAACAAGGGTTTAGAAAGGCAACAACAAAACTAGAGTTTGTATAGAGTTTGTCTCTTGGCAACACACTAGGGTTTGAAGGTTGATTCACCTTGGGAAACACTATTATGATTGAATCTCTTGGTCACGGGAGGAGATTGAGGTTTTGGGTAGAATTAGGCGGGAGACTTATTCTTGTAACCATCGATATCTCTTTTGTAAAGTTACTCATCATTATAGTGAAACAGAGGGCTGCTTTCTCCCCCAGACTAGGTCAATTTGGACCGAACTGGGTAAGCAGATTCTTTTGTGTTCTCTCTTTTCTTTCTCTCACTATTTTCTACTTTTGGCTTGTGTTTATGATTGTTCCATACACTTTGTTTTGGTTGCTTGATTATCACTTGCTCCACACATCAAGTTTGTTATTGCTGTGATTTTTCATTGAATTCACAACACAATGTTTAAAGTATAGACCTACAATAATTTAAACCAATAAAAAAGTGGGTATTAAAAAGAGTGCTTAAAAGAGCGTGTTGCTAACATTACTCTAGTAAACATTAATCCAGAGCACTTGTGGTACCACAAAATGTAGGTCAAGCGAGGCTTTCTCTAAATGCATAGGTATAATGTGATTATCCAATTTGTTAGCAGTAATTAATGTGTCATTAACTCACAACCATCAACAAAGTGTGTAGTGTTAAGTAGAACCATCTAGCGCTTGTCGCTTTCGAAAGACGGTCCTAAAATAGTGGTTTAGATTAAGGTGATCACACCAAACCATGCCATGTGAACATGTCACTTGAATAGTAAAATTTTATTTACTTTCCCTCTAGGATGAATGTGAAAAGTTAACCTTCAATTTAAAAAATCTATGGGGGGAAATTCATATTATAGCATATTACACCGACTTTTTGTACTTACAAAAAGCCTCATATTAAACTTTAACATCCAAACAAATAAAAAAGTATTTTGGGAAGGTGATTTCTAATGCATAAAATAAAATAGTAAAACAAAAAAGGTGTCGTCAAAATAGGTTTATTTTATAAAATAAAATAAAAAATAGAACGCACCAAATCCCCCTTCCATTCGAAAAGAGGACATTTCCACTTCCTTCCTTCTTATCTTCCAGCTGAAACAATTTATGAAATACTTGGTACAAGACCAAAGATGTATGGTATGAATTTGAATCATCTAAATATGAGCTATTTTATCCAGTTAAGATGATGTTTCAGATTATTTTTTTAAAAGAAAAGGAGCTTATAACATTTCATTACATAAAATGTGTTGAATACAATCTAGCATTTCTATCAAAATTTGAAAACTAGCGGAGAATGTGGTCGCCTTAGTCATCTATGAGCTGCCTCATTTGCTTGCCTCCTCAAGAACTCAAAACTAGAGTTGGCATAAATATTGTTCAAAGATATTTTACAATTATGAATAATCATCCAAACTCTGTAACATCCTGATTTGCAGGTGAAAAACTATTCATCATTTTTTTGGTATCAAGCTCAAAATTGATAGGTCCTAAGTGTAATTGATAAACTCATTCTAAATCTGATAACAATCCAAGAGCTTCGTCAACATGTACCTCAGAGATTGAAGTAAACCATTCAGTTTTGACCAAAACAAAAGTGTATATCATCCCTTTTACAAACTCCTATTCCCACTCTATTAGAAAACTAAGAGAAAGAAGCATCTATATTGCACTTAAATCTTTCTTTAACTGGTTTGATCAATTTCACATTTCCTTCTTGTCGCGGCTATGCACAAGTTGTATTATAAATCCTATGAGCATCTTGTCAATCATGAAACATAGTTTTTACTCTTTCAACAACATAAAATTAAGTATCAATTACCTCATTCCACACTTGTTGTTTCTTTGTTTCCAGATACTCCACAACAAACAGCAAAACAAAGTCGCATCTTCCTTAGATAAATCATGTTAGGCTTTGAAGATAATATTCTTTCTATCCACATCTTGTTGTAGCAAAATAGACGTAGAAGAAAAGAAAGGCAACATACACGAGGAATGCTAACAACACACATTTTAACACATATTTTTCAACACACTCTCTTTGATTGGTTAAAATTCACATGGGTCCCATCAAATCATGTGTGACTCGTATAAATTTGGTGAGGCCCATGTGAAATTTAACCAATCAAAGAGAGTGTGACCCGTATAAAAGAAACTTTAGACTCTAACCTTGTAATTTGAAAATTCTTTGGTTTTGAACTTTCGTGACTTTTGAATGTACAAAATAGATATTATGACAGGGGGTAAACCAAAATTCGCTCAAATTATAGGGGGCAATAAATTTTGAAATTTGATGTCACGAAGGTACAAAACAAAAGAATCTTAAAATTACAAGGATGGAATCCCAAGTTTTTTTAAGGGGGTAAATAAAACTCGCTCAAATGACATGTAGGCATGTCAATGGGGAAGGGAGGGGTGGCGACATGTTTTACCTTCACCGTCTCCGACTTCCATATATTTACCTGTTATGTTACCCATACTCAACGGGGATGATAAATTGAATCTCATCTCTGTTTTCGACGAGTTCGAGTATTCCGCCCCATCTTCGTTTCCGCAGTAAATCATTATTTTAATAAAAAAAGAAGTTTCCCAACACCAAGAGAAATGTTGTAATGCATCATCCAACAATATGCTCACTTTAACATTTCCTTGACAGTGATTTGGTTATTCTTTTAAATATCAATGACAATTTTTATAACATGACAATTATCAAACTAAATAACATGGCATATCAACATATAGCCAAAATATCATTGTTCTATATTAATTGATAATCTAAATTATTAAACAAAATTATCAAAACAATATAACCAAGTAAAAACCACATTACAAACTAAATTAACTTATAATTCAAATTATCAAACCAAATTGCATATGATTCCAGTATAGAACGAATAGAAAAATAATAAGGACAATGAAGGTTTCTAATTTTAGGATAAACCAAAACAAAATCAAACATAAATCGTAAAAAAAACACTTGAAGATGATGACGAGACCAAGAGTGATTCACGTTGTAAATCTATGAGAATGAGACCGATTGAGAATATATGATGACGTTTGATGACTTTGGTGATGGAGAAGACAGAAACTGAGGGTGTGAGATGTGGAAGGAGAAGATAGAGAACTTAGATAAGTGAATGAGAGAGTGTCGTCTGACAGACTAAGACTCTGACTATGTGAGTGAAATTGTTTAGAGTTTAGGTTTCTATTTATATGAAAGAGATAACAAAATAATTTTCTACATTCGGGACAGATTTGAAAAAGGGTTTGGGGTGGGTACCTATATCCACGCTACCCGTGTTTTAAAATCGGGTAAAACCCAATCCCATATCCAAACTCTTGAAGGTGAGAAAAAACACAAGAAGGGGGGGGGGGGGGGGTGA
>Ga0228711_1003138_pt1 | contig 25701 bp, 10 predicted proteins | sample MedpolnodulmetaG_2_FD_177996 | JGI IMG/M metagenome (GOLD analysis project Ga0228711, IMG submission 177996) | Root nodule microbial communities from Medicago polymorpha collected in Santa Monica, California, United States - brown nodules | ecosystem: Host-associated > Plants > Roots > Nodule... | reverse complement strand
GAGCAACTTGTAATTTGACATTACATTTTAGTGGAACTCTCCTTGGAAGTGCAAGGGGGACAGGACTACTTCCGGTTTGTGGAAGGAACTTGTATAATTGCTTGTGTTCTTTCTTCCTCTGTTCTTTACATTTATCCGCTGCACAAAGACTCTGAACTCACTCAGACTCTGAACCTGAGAACAGTTCTTCAGAACGTAACACAATTCGACCCCCCCCCTTCTTGTGGTTTTTCTCACCTTCAAACTCCTCTGAATCATAACCTTCTCGCATACTTCAAACCTTCAAATACTTCACAAAGTTCTGTCATATATGCGCTACACATACCAACACCTTTAGAAAAGTCACCCAACCATTCACCATCACTGCATTCAATTGTTAACCATCCCTCTAAAGAAGGCGTCCAACCAATTTGAACAATTTCATGACCTGACACCATAACAACTCTATTCACCTTGTTGCTCTACGATATTCTCGAATAAGCTTCAAAACAATCTTTTTTTTACAAGAACAAGCTTAACAAATCATTAATTAAAAAAAGTTCAATACAATAAGGAATAATTATTAGAGTGTAGTGATTAAACCATAGTTAGTTGATAACTAAACTATGGTTTGTTAGTTGGTTAGGTAGTTAGGAGTTAGTTAGACTAACTCAGCACTGTAAATAAGTCTCAACTATTGTACTATCATTCATCTATCTTTTATCAAATCTAGTTCATAGTCTCTATGGGTATCTCCCACATGAATACTCCTATGGTCTATCTCTAGCTGATCACTATGATCTTTATCCCTGGGATTCCATGATTCATAACATGGTATCAGAGCGATACCCTAGGGATGAAGATGATGATGTTTCCGCTTCCGCTTCAGAAATCCATGAAGATGAATAATTTGATGATGCAGTTCTTGCGACTTCTTCTTCTGAGGAAACTTCAGCTTCTCATGATCGCATATTTTTCGGTAGTTTCGAATCTCCAATTGTTCCGGTTTTTACTCCTTCAATCAAACCAAATTTCGATGGATTCTCCGTCAAGATTGGTGAGATTTCATGCGTTTTCGATGATTCTTGCAAGAACATCAACGGTTGTGACGATTATGCGTTCGTTGCTTCCGAAGAAGACGGTTACGTGAAGGTTCTGGAACCAACATTGAAAAATTGCAACTCTGTTTTTGATGTCACTGAAGCTTCGGAAGGTTTTATCATACACACAACTCCGGTGCGTTTGAGGAGCGCTGTTTACAACATCGCCGCCATGAGGCCTTTCGCCTCGTGGTTGTTCGTTGGAAAACAGCCTGAGTATCTCGTTTCGTCGACAACAATCAACTTCTATTTTTCAAGTTACATGACGAAGCAATCGTCAATTTCGATCCTGGTGGAAGAACGCATTCGTCTTCACTATTTTCTGCTTGCATATTTCTTCGCAACAACCGTCTATGGTGGATTCCATGGGACAGAGGGAAGAATCACCTTTCATCGGTTTCGCCGGAATCAACACAACCGTCACATACTCGTTTTCCAGCGAACATTTGCAGGTTCGAAGTATTTTATTTCACGACACTGATGAATTCTGCTATGGTTGAGAGATTCTGGAACGCACTGAAGACAATGAATTCAACAGCGTGTGTTGCAGAAGTGCATTTTTTTAAGAAGCAAATTTGGATGCGTTTTGGCTCTTTTTCAGAATTCCTTCCACAATCGCGTTTTGAAAAAGCATTTTTCTGTTCATGGCTTAATTCACATTTCAATGTTTTGATTGCAGAATTGTGTTGTAGAAACGTGATTTAGAAAAGCTGATTTGAAAAGTGCGTTTTGCAAAAGCTCGTTTTGGATAAGTGCGTTAATTCACGTCACTTCTGGTTTTGGAAAAGTGAGTTCTGTATAAGCTGGTTTGGTCCGAGAAGCGCGTTTCAGAAGCTGCAGTCCTGAAACTATGCAGAAGACTAAGGCGTGTATTGTTACAACTCAACTCCCCTGGATTCCTTGTTTGGGCTTGGGCTTCCTCGTCATTTACTATCAGTCTTCGTTTTTGCTAGTTTACATCCATTTTACTTAGTCATTACAACATAGTGAGAATAAATTGTATGTTTCTTTGCATTTCAAACTCAAATTGGTGAATTTCTCCATTTTGAGTTTGTGGGGGACTATTAGAGTGTAGTGAGTAAACCATAGTTAGTTGATAACTAAACTATGGCTAGTTGGTTGGTTATGTAGTTAGGAGTTAGTTAAACTAAGTCACCACTATAAATAAGTCTCAACTATTGTACTCTCATTCATCTTTTATCAAATCTAGTTCACTTTACTATGAGTCTCTATGAGTATCTCCCACACGAATACTCCTATTCTCTCTCTCTAGCTGATCACTATAATATTTATTCCTGAGATTCCATGATTCATAACAATAATCTCAATATTACGGACATTAGTTCAATAAACGGTCGTCATCACAAGAGTGTGAGCAACCATACTCGTTTGTCGTCTTACAAATTTTACCTCAAAGTCAAAATATAAAAACAAAGTAGTAATAATGTCGGAAGATTATTGAGTTAAACTCGAAAACACTTAATGAACGAGAATAAATCGAGTATACTAAAACTCGAGAATCAGTTTCAAATACCAATACCACCAGCTCTCATCCCTTATTGATGGTCAACTGAATTGCTCAAGTTATAACGCATTTGCTTTCCCTTCAATCGTTGTCATTTCTGCGAATTTCAAACTTGTTTGGGCTAGTACAAATTTGCTTCCACTCGTATCTGCATTACATTTAAGCCAACCTCAAATAGGTATCTCCCGTTTTGGAATATAAAATCTACAATTATAACTGACCTTTCTGGTTGAACAGTTAATGTGTAATTTTCTTTAGTTCTCTATAACTATGCGCATGACTCATCAACTTTGTTGGTTGAAGATTTGATGTGTAATTATGCTGAACTGTCTATGGGACTAGACTATGTCCAGAAAAATTTACATTAACTCTGTTTTATCGGTTGCTACTTGGAATTCATCCAATAGAAATCGTATGCACCTTTTTTATTAGTAAAAGAACAAAAACTCCTTTCATTTATTAAAAAAGAAAACGTTTAGTTGCTATTTCTAATTCCCTCCGATGAATATCGCAAGAACCTTTTCTTATTTAAAAATTAAAGGCTAAATTAATCCAATGGTCCCTCAACTAATTACCAGTTTTCATTTTGGTCCCATAAGTTCTAAAATCTTCATCCTGGTCCCTCAACTTTTGCTCCGTCATTCAATTTGGTCTCTACCGTTAGTTTCTCAATGCCTAAATTTTTTGATTTGATTCTAACCATTTGATTGCAGGTCCATTGTATCTAATAGTGAACTATCAACACCTAATTTTTTTTCCTTTTCTTCATCTTCTCTCTTCTTCTTGCTCAAATCTTCATCAAACTTTTCAAGATTTTTTTTTCTTCTTCTTCAACACAACAACACAGCAACCACCACCAGTTAATTTGTTTTCCACTAACATCTAATTTTTCATACTTTTCTTCATCTGCTTCTTTCCTCTTTATCTTCATCAACTTCATAATATTCATCAATCAAATCCAAAATAAACCAAGAAAATTGAATACAAAAAATCAAATGTTTCTCGTCTCTTATAGAAACAAGATTCATATTTAAGATTAATCCAAAATTATCATTATCATTATTAACTAATATTCATCAATCCTTTCAAAATAAAAATAAAAACTAATGTTCATCTATCTTTACCAAAGATCTTCATCACCTTCATATGAAACCAAGAAGAAGAAAAAAAACTCTTTATTGAACTAGAAATGGAATGGTTAACCAAAAGTGAAAACAAAGGTTAGGTTATCGTAGAAGGTTCTCTAAGCAATTTTCAATTTTGTGCGTTTCAAACAAAAACGTGAGTTACAGAGAGAGATGACTGGAATAAAAACACCAAAAATTTCAATTTCTTCACTATATTTGTCAGCATTCAACAAAATAAAATGAAGGTTGGATTTCGAATTGGAAAAATCTGGATTTGCAACAACCATACGCCCTTCATATGGAACAATGGAAAAATATGGATTTGCAATCACAACCATACACCCTTCATCAGGATTCGCAATCGCCCCTTTTTCAAGCTCCTCCATAGCCTTTTAAGCTCCGCCTGAAACCTCGGCTCCATTTCCTTCACAAACTCATAGGTAAACCCGACCCGACTCACATCCAGATATAGACCAATCTCCTTGTGCTGATATAGCCAATCCACATAACGCCGCCATATGGCACGTGGATCCGACGGTGGTAGTTCGTGGATTGCACGGCGGAGAGATCCATTCCGGTTGGAATTTCGAGTGCAACAGAGCGAGTTGGAGGGAGTTTGGGTCAGGTTTGGTATATAGGAAGATTTTGTGAACAGCGTCGTATTGGAATAGAGGATGCGTTTTGGTTTTTTTTATTGTTGAGTGTTTGTGAAGATGAATAAATGCTTGAGTCTGAAGCCATGATGGGATTGGAAAATTGAAATGAAATGAAAATGAAATTGAAAGGGAAATGAGTCAGAATAATGCTATGAAATTGAAAGGGAAAATTGATGAATTTCTGGAATTTTTCTGAATTTTTTTATGAAGCTTGACCAAGGTGATGAATAAGAGGAGGGAAGAAGATGAAGAATGGTATATTAAGTTAGTTGTTGTTGGTTCACGGTAAGATACAGTAGACATGCATGATTTAATGGTTCTCTTTTAATAAAAAAATTTCAAACGGTTTAAATTAAAATAATTAACAGGATCTACGGTGGACCACTCTTCAGGTTGGTCCACCATAGACATTTTGAGTTAAAGTTAACCATCATGACCAAATTGAATAACGGAGCAAACGTTGGGAGACCAAACTGATGATTTTAGGACTTATGAGACCAAAATGAAAACTGGTAATTAATTGAGGGACTATTTGATTAATTTAGCCAAAATTAAAATAGTTGTGCTGATTTGGAACGAAATATTTCATATTGAAAAGCTGGTCCATGTTATATAAATATTTTTTGATGAATATCGTGTAAACATGACTACTTATTGATTGCCTAATTCAGTGGAGAGGTCATAAGCTCGTAGGTGAATTTCTTGAATAGCCGTATTGATAATACTATTTTACTTAACGAAAAACAAACGAGAACCCTCAATTCTCAATCGACACAATAAAGCATTAATCATGTGTGTCAATTTGACATTCTTTTTTATAAATTAAAGTTATTAAATATATCACAATCTTGATTCTTGAGGAAGCGATGACGCCGGCATAGTGCCCCACTAATCCCTTACTTAAGCCAGGTGCTAAGGATGATATTTGATGATTGATGTTGTTAACTAAGACTCTATTTGATAAAAATAGCGGATAATTGATGACTGATAGGTTATATCTGATGACTGATAACTGATAGCTTATAACTTGTCCTGTGAGCATAGTTCAGTTGGTAGGACAATGCATTATTATATGCATGGGTTGGGGTTCAAACCCCGGACACCCCACTTATTCTCTTTATAATGTGAATTCTAGCCACTAGGCTACATGACCAATAAAAAAAATGATAGCTTATAGCTGATAAGCTAATTAAAGTGTTTGGTAAAATTAACGGTTTAATTAGCTGATAAATGTAAAATGACATAAAAAAATATTTTTTTTCTAATAATTTTTTATAATTATATTCTTAATATATATTATTAAATTATTAATTTTTACTAGAGTTTTATCTTAAATTTATTCCATTTCAGTTTTTATATTTTTCAAAAAAAATTATAAAATTTGATTTTAAAAATAATCATACTTAAAATATAGTATAATTATTTTTAAAACAAAAATGTTACAAGAACAAAAAAAACAAAAAAGTTAAATAACTCGTCTATATTAAACAAACAAAAATTGTGCACTTGAACATAGGTACTGCCACTAGAAATTGGAAATGTTAGTCAGTACGCTCCAGATCAAGGAGAAACATTGAAATCTGAAACAACATTACCTTCATTTTTAATTTATAACAAAGGGTAAATATGGGTTTTGATTAAAATTACAAAGGTATAAATGAAAAAAAATTATAAGGTATAAGCTCAAACGCTACTTAGAATAACATCTGAAAAATAGCTTATAAGCTCTTGAAATAAGCTATAAGCCCGTGATGAAAAAACATTACAAAACAAAACGTTTTTGGTCAAACAAGCTTATAAATTATTTGCTATAAACTCGTTTTTTGGTCTTACCAAACAAATCCTAAAAAAAAATTCTTCATAAAAAAAACTAAATATTTTGTACACTCAATTAGAAAGCTAGCTCTAATAAAAAAAATGTACAATTTCAGAGTTTGGTGTGTGCTTTTAAACTATTTAAGATTTTGAGCAAAGAAGTATCTTCATAGTTTCTTGAGGCACAGGCGAATATATACATAGTTTCTTGAGGCAAAGAAGTGGTAATGTTCATTTTCTCTTTTTTTTTTTTTTTGAAGAAATGTTCATTTTCTCTTGTAGGTATGGGTATTCACATGTTCGGGCAATCCATTCAACCAACCCAACTTCTATGTTCCTCGAACATGTTCAAGTTTAGGTTTAATCGGAACCAATCCGCTCAAATCCGGAGTGGTTTAAGTTAGGGAACATATTTCCAAATCTTTAAAGACTTTTATAGTGGAGTTTAAAATGTTTCCAATTTAAATCAAGTTTTAAAATTTTAAAGTGTACCCTTAAAAAAAATGTAGAATTTAGCCTGAGTATTGAAATTTTGATAAAAGTAATTAACATTGTCAAATTAGTCAGGTCTACTATAATCACAAAAGCCCAATTGATAGGACTAGACTAGTCGTTATTGAGATGGACATTATAAAGCGCGACCCATCCATTCCATTAAGGGTGATGTTGTCTAATAAAATATGATTGAATGAATACATGAATTAATTTTATATTAATATTGAATATCAATTAAACTCAAGTTTTATTTCTTAAGTTTAACTAAGTGAATAATTTTTTTTAAGGAATAAGTGAATAATTTCTAAACGTATTTTTTTTAATAGTTTAAGTTAAATGTACCTTTTTTAAAAGTTTACTTATTCAAAGATACTTTTATTAATAAGTCTTAACTTATATGATAATTTATGAAGTTTTTACTAGTCTTATTTTTCCAAAAATCATATTTGTATATTCTTGAATCAAACTTATCCTATCAATATTGATTGCCTCAAGAAACTATGTAGATATTCTGAATATATAAAATAATATGCGTACTAAACAATCAAATATGGTTGATTAAAAAGAAGTCAAATATTACAATTTCTATGTTAATTTCAATTATACTTTGGCTGCAAGCCAAAAACCTTACAATTAAGCTAAAAAACAAAAAAACTGGAGAACAGTTTCATAGTAGTAATAATTTCGGAACAACAGATTGAAACCTCTTAGTTTCTCTGTCGCAAAAAATAGACACAATCATCGCCTATGTAGTATTCACACATATCTTTCATTCTTCTTCTTCATCATCAGAAACTGTTCCTTTTCTTTTTCTACTCATAAAAACTAAAGAGAAATTTATAATCCGTAAAAATTAAAAACAAAAATTAAAATCCAAGTTTGAGATTCTAATTCATCATTCATAGCAGATCTTCCAAAGGAGGGTAGTTAAGATCGAAATCGAAGCTTCTACCATGGTGGTTTAGATCAATCACAGAAGAAGAATCTGAATCACTCTGTGCACCAACCGTCGCGTGGAATCCACTCGCCTCCATAGGAGGATTATATTCAAATCCATAACCGTAACTAGAACGTGAATTCACCATGCCGGCACGTAACACAGCGTCAAAACAAAACGTCTGGTTAACCGCCGGCATAGGAGTGAACCGGTGCTGGAAAGCACTCGCAGGAGCTAAGTTGAGATCAAGGGGAGAAGAATCAGCGGCGACGTCACGGTCACGGCTTGAGGATTCAACGGTGCTGCTTTGGCTAGGGCTATGGATCTTAACATTTTCTATAGGGAAAGGGAAGTTTGTTTTCGCCTTTGGACCTCGGAATTGACGTGCGGCGGAGTCGTAAGCTCTTGCTGCTTCCTCCGCCGTGTCAAACGTTCCGAGCCAAACGCGGCTTTTCTTTCCTGGATCTCTTATCTCTGCGGCGTATCTTCCCCATGGTCTCTTTCTTACTCCTCTAAAATGCGCCTCCTTAACGCCGCCGTTATTGTTCACGTTAGCGCCACCGTTCTTAACTACTTTCGGCGCCATGCTAATAATAACAATACTAACGTAACTAACTTTATTATTTTTTTCGTTTTTTTGTATTGGAAGAATGTGGTAAAGAGGAGAAGGAGAAAGTATATGGAATTTGTGGTGAGGAGAATGTGGCTATTTTATAGAAGGGGAAGTATATGGGTATGTATGTATGTATGGGACATGCATGATGATGAATAAGTTGAAGGAAAGAGAAAGGTTGGAGGCATAGTCAACAATGAATTTGACTGTATAATGTTGTGTTGGGTGGGATACATAATGGACCTTGGGGGTAAATTACTATATTAGTCATTTAATTACGTGGACTGTGGGTTGTCCATTTTGGAGACAATTGAGTTTGTTTCGTCTCATCAACATCATATGCTTTGTTTGGATTGAGATAGAATTAAAATGGAAAAATTGGTAATAAATGATATGCTTCGTTGGTTTTTATCTTGGATTTTTTTTTAGTTTTAATAAAATTAGTAGTATTGTTCTAGTAAAAAAAAGGACAAAGTTCTCAACAATTTTTAACTCGATAGGCAAAATTTTAAGCTTTGCCCTTTTATTATAGATAGATAGAGTGAGTGATAATAGTTATAGAAATATCACACACGTCGTAAAGAATGGAATGACCTAGTGATTGAGTTTATGAATGTGGACATACTTTGTTAATCAATCAATTGAGCTCAACTATTTAATAAAGTTCATAAAATGACGATTTGTTCAAGAGAACATGAGATTTGATTTCTCAATGAAACAATTTTTGATCAACTTTACTTGTCTTTCGACCAAACTGCGGATTATGATGCTCTTTATCCTCTAGAAACTAGAGAATGAACACACAAAAAAAAAATCATATGTGGAGATGAGGTTTGAACTCTATTCACGACATTTGACGTAACAATTTCTACATTTTTATCAATTGACTTAGAACTTGTATGCCGAAATTGTTATATCAAACACTAAGACTAGGGTCTGAACCTCCGCTCCTCCACATGTCATATTTCTATGACTTATTGAGCTACACGAACAATCATAAATATGCAAACCCCAACTATGTTTAACTTTTTTCGTCATATACTCCTTGAAAATGAGGATAACAAAGACCGCTAAAAAAGGAAAACGAGAATATTGATCACTCCTCCCGTTTTAAATATATATGTGATGTGATTTTAGTAAATTGAAACAATTTATTTTAACTAGAATGACATCCCTCTATCTCATAATATATGTTATTCGAGCAACAACTTATTTATCTCCTTTTATGTATTGTTTTACAATATATTGTATACCAATAAAAATTTAATATTCCATAAAAAAAAATTATTACACTTTTTATTGCTCCTATTTTTTTTTTTGAGAGGACTCTTTATTATCCATTGCCTCTCTTTTTTCTATCATTTTAATTTTTTCTCATATCATATTATTGAAGGTTAATTTTAAAAAAGTTAGTTACAAATTCCGTTCACATATAAAATTAACTAGTTTTTAATTCTTACTTATATAATGGGCTAGAGTGGCATATATTTTGAATATCTCTTGAAATAGTAGTAATTTTAAATTGCCATTAAACTTTATTGTGTGTGGTCTTTTGTTAGCGTGTTTATTTGCCGAGATAAAGCGGAACTTGGCGGGTCGTTGTATTGCGCACGGAATTAGGTAGCCATTTGTCGGAATATGGGAAGCTTTTTACTTGATGGCTTCGCAATGGAATACTCGCAATCAACACCACGTTGGTGAAATTGTATGCCTTTAATGAATGATGCCATAACATAACATAATTAAAGAAAAGCATACTAGTAGATTTTTTAATTAAAATAGAAAATGAACATAAAGAAAGGGTATAGAATTGGATAGTGGATGGAGTACGTATAAAAGTTGTCGGCGGAATCTTGTACTACCTCGCCGCATGACTTGATAGTTGGATCTATAATCTTAATGGAAGAGAAAAAAAACATCAAATAGATTAATTTAATAGTCCTATAAGGATGAATTATTAGGAGTGATGAGTGTTGGTTGAATTGGAAGGAAAAACATAAGAAGGTTAGTGGGTGGCTGCTAGTAGTATTTGTTTGTGGGGGCATGAGAAAGAAACGCTTAAACGTGAATAGTGATATTTTAACAACTATTTCATATAATTTTTGTGATAACTTTTCTTTTCTCTTTTTTTATTGATCAAAAACAATAGAGAGAGGAAAAAAGAATAAAAACATAATGTGAATATGAGAGAAAAAATTATCAAATCACAAAGTGGTTGTACAAATATCATTTCTCCTTGAATATTAACGGAGAGGGTGGTGGACCAATGAAAATCAATATGCGGCGGCGTTATTTTCTATTCATTCTTAAAAAAGGAAGAAATGAACACGCGCATAATAACGCGTCTTGACTCTTCAACGCTCAAAGGACCTCAAAAATAATTGATAGGGTGAGATTAGGTTTCATGGATTTATTTTGACCAAGCTGTAATTTTTTTTGACAGATATCCTAACGTTCTTAAAAATCACTTAATATACTACCTGCTCATCCATTCCTAAAAAGGGTTTGATGTTAATGCCTCTTCATTCTCCCTCGTGTTGTTGATAGGGATGACAATGAAGAAGAGGAACAATTACATCTAGTTATTGTTTTATCCAAGCAACTTGGTACCATTAAAGATTTTATTTGGTTGATCGTCTCCACTTCTTTCATCATGTCTAAAGATTTATTTAAATTGACTTATTTAAATTTATCTATAGATATAAGTTTTGAGATTGCTTAATAGATATAAAAACAGCTTTATATTTTCATGATGAGCACTTGTCTTATAAGCTTATACATCAACACTTATCATGACGAGCACTTGTCTGATAAGTTTCAAATAAGTTGTTTATCCAAACATATCCAAAATCTTACCTCTATAGTTGCAACCTCAATTGTATTAAGGACCTCCAAACACCCCATTAAAAACCACCATGGCAACTTTGTATTTTGATCGCTCCATCACTACTTGATTTGAGATCTAATGTTAATCGTGTTGATGTTTTATATTTTTCTTGTTATTTTTTTCATTGTTTGTGTTTTGTTGTTATTTGTAGTTTATTTTAAGTTTGTTCTTCGTATTTTACCGTTGTAGTTTATTTTGAATTTGTTCTTTGCGTTTAACTGAAATGTTTGAGAATGACTCATTTTATCGACACTATATTATCAAGTAAGGGGCTTAAAGAAGTTATCATTACCTAACATAAATTAACAAGGAATATTGTTTGCCTAGTTGCATATAGCTATATAAATACTTAAGGCATTAGTTCAGTGATAACTGTTTTGTTTGGCCATATAATCTTAAAGTTCTAAGTTCGAATCTCTACCTGTACCATTCAGAGACCATTATAACATGATCACAATGTACTTGAATTAATATAGTTATACAGGTATACCAATCGTTCACAGTAGTGCAGAGAGGAAAAGAACAAAGAACACATGTCAATTAGTAAGTGAATGAAAACGAAGTAAGAATGCAATGTATAGTCAAACTCTGGTTGCTACCAAAAGACACCAATTTTCCTGTTCTCCGGCATATGTACACGATAGGTGCAGAAGTGTAGGCTAATCAAAAGTCAAAGCATCCGAGTAAGAAACAGACAGGATCCATGTACTATTAATTACAGCACCCACATTCATACCACCCATATGAGTGGTATAAATGAGTTCAACATAATACATTATATTACGTCACACTTCCCAATTATTTAAACCACTCAATTACATTTTTTAAATATCCATACCACTCATCTAAAACTTTAAAATAGGTCTCACTTATCTTACAATAACAATATACTTTAAATTATATTTTACCAATCAATTGAAAAAATAATCAAAAGTAAGGCACTGTCAATTAAAAGTGGGTAGTACTGCATTACCACTTTGTTGAGTTTAACTACTCTCTTACCATGCCAAATATCAGTCCCGCTCCAACACAATGACATATGAAATGTGAAAACACGGTAAATTCTCACCAATAATCATGCTTTTAGTGGCAATGAAGATGACATTGTTCACACATATATGTGTATGCCTTTTAAAGGCAAAGTAGGTTGAAATTCACGGGTTCTTCTAGAGCAAATAATTAGAGGATTTCTAATGTATAGTGCAATCAATATAAACATATTTTTAGTACTTTTAGACTTTGAATCAATAATGAAATGGGTTATTATTTAATAAAAATAATTAAATATTATTAAAAAATTGTAATAACTGATTGTCATTTAATATTATTCACAAAAAATTCCAGAGTTTGTTATTATTTATAATATGGTATAAATTTTTTTAAAGAAAAGTATAGAAAATTGTCTAATACATAAAATTGTAGGCTCGTCTTTATCCCCGTACCATTTTTATTATTGGACACTGATTAAACAGCAACCAACATCCATGAAGTTTCCTTCAAAACCAAAACAAATAAAAATTCATGAAGTTTTCTCCAATGTGTCAACAACACGCATATAAACTTTCCCTAAAACAAACACGGATAAACTTTATGTAATTTATTTATGAAAAAAATTCCAAATTTGAATGTTTGCTAAGTGGTCCCAAAAGGCCATTCAACAGACAGTGAACACACAATAGTATCAAAAATAGATTGATCTAAACGGTAAGAAATTAAAATTTAATCCCTCTTAGTTTGGATTTCTTATGTTTGACTGATTGACTCTTGTTAATGGAGGAAATCAGTTGGGAGGAGAAAATCTACCTTATATATTTAACAGGTTATGTCCTAAACTATCTTATTGTAAGGTTCAAAATTCTAATGGTCTAGATCTTATAATTAGTGATAAATTTTTCGGGTGGCTATATTCACTTCCGGACCAAGGTCTCAAGAGTTAAAGTTTCTTTGAACAATTTATTTTTGAAGGAACTTTCTTTGAACATATTAACCACAATTAATTTGTTTCTGTCTATGTTAATTCATGATGTTATAAATTATAGTTGGTGAACAATTTGGTTATTGCTATTGATGCTTTGACATGTGGAGCTACTCAATCATAATTTGACAATACGATGAGTTCACATTTATCCTGATTATTTTTGTTTTTTACTGCATAACTTTGTTAATTACATGCCTTTTTTTTAAATAAAATAAGAGGACAAAAGTGGATGCAGATCATAGTTAACTATATAAATAATCAGAGAGAAGAACAATGATGGTTAGGATTTTAATATTGTATCACAATAGTTTTGCAATAACATAGATTACAGTTTACAAATTTATATATATAAAAAATCTGATGGACTACTAACTTAGTAATATAAATGTCCAATATTTTAAACTCAATACTTTATTATCTAATAAGTTCTAAACAAAACACAGTTCCTTTTTTTTTTTACAAGTTACACACTTGTATAGATTCATGCATGCACACAAACACTCATAAATATATATGTTATTCACAATCAGGGACGACCTAAGGCACAGGCCGGGGGTGCGGCGGCCTAGAACCCATGTTCGTGGGGGTTCAAAACGTTTTTTTTTATAAGGGGGTGTATATTGAAATACTTCTTTTATAGGGGGTATATATATATCAAAACTCACAAAAAGGGCACAACTATTTATTAGTCATCAGTCCAGTAGCCATTAACCCTGTTTATTTTACAACTCAACAATATTTCATTTTCACAGCTCATAACTTCATTTTCACATACCCCAGCATTGGCCAAAACGCTTTAAATGAAAAATCTCTATTCCTTGTCAGAGACTAAATTTATTTTTATTTGAAGGATGATTTTTGGTGTTTCAAATTGAAGGGCCTGAATTTTTATTTTGATTTCATAATATAATATGACTTTCATTATAAAAGTTTCATGCTTGCAACACCAAATTTGGTCTTGTGCAATTTTTTATAAGTAGCAAATCATATTTTACTGACAAATGATAAAAGGTTTTCATGTTATTGGGTTTGAGGGAAGTGTATTTTAGACTATTATATATTTATGGTGATAAATGATTACGAAGCTATTTGAATTTTTTTAGAAGAGGTAAATCAGTTGAATTATCAAATCAGATAATAAAACTTATATAAAGCTTCGTATGTCCTATCATTTTACTTAACTTTGCCTGATTTGGTTTGACCACCCCACCCCCCGTTTTTTTGTTTTGTTATACTTTTTTATTAATAATCTAGAGGACAAAGTGTATTTGACACAATGATTTGGGGCGTCAACATAACTGGGTTTCAAAACATCGTATTATGGCATTATGGTGACTTGGGGCGGCAACATAGCTGAGATGGCAGCTGTCATGATTAATGCATGTCCCATTCATTATTGATAAAATAAATAATTTATGATATAATTATACAAAGGGGTCATTTTCTCAAACTTGGCATAAGACCTATAAAATGTTAGGGACAAGGCCGTTCACAATAACCTTAAAATGTAACTCGATACGGTTTTCCAAGGTGCCTTTACGAATAGACCACACATGTCTTTAAGTACAACACATGCAACAACAAAAAAATCTTGAGTGTCTGATCTATACATTCAACATTGGTACGGTGAAAGGATGTCTCAAAATAGTTTGAATACGTCCATACTGTCTCATCACTCGCAAATGCATCTTTTAAAACTTTTTACACATGTGAATTTTTTACACATCCTAATTTAAAATTAAAATTCGAGGCTTAAAAAGTTCATTTCACACATTTGAATATTAAAATCTAGATGTGTAAAATTCACTCTTCATGTAAATAAGTTCATGTGATTCTTTAAATACGATGAAAAGACTTTTACATCCTTTATTATAAAAGCTACATTTGTCAAGCTGACATGTTAGCCTTAATCCATCCACATTTTTCCTCCCCAACACGTAATTAATGTTAATCAACTCAGTCAACCACTCCCTACATCTCAGTCGTAGATCTCATAACCTCATTTTCCTTTCATCTCAGCCATATTAAATTACCAATAATATCATTTAATTCTTTAATCGTATTTGTTTTGATATGATTAAATGCTATTAAAAGCAGATAAAAGACAGTTAAATGATATTATTGGTTAGTTTTCCTTAAATGCCTACAGGTTGACTTGCTTTTTATGTGTTTACTCGATCATTATTGACAACCCATTTTTAGGCACGCCAGGCACACTAACATTTATACATAGAGGAAATTGAAAGTCTGTTTTGATTTATGGTTGAAATCATGCATCTCTATATTCTTGAATTTTAGTTTAGCTTTCAAATCTCATAACAACCCATTTTTAGGCATGGATGGCGCACCAACATTTATGATATAGGGGGAATTGAAATAGTATTGATTTATGACTGAAATCATGCATCTCTATAGTCTTAAGTTTTATTCTATCTTTCAAAACTCATAACAACCCATTTTTTTAGCATGCCAGGCGCACCAACATTTATGATTTAAAGGGAAATAAAATAGTTTTTTTTGAGCAAAAATCATGCATCTCTATAGTCTTAAGTTTTAGTTTAGCTTTCAAATCTCGTACACCACTAATAGTGATATTAACTGTAGATATTTTCACGATACAACATCTTGCATCTGATGAACACACAAATTGATTATTAATTTAGTTATCAGTCAGTAAATGTGAAAACAATTGAGCAAATCGGGTTGATGTTGAGTTTGTAAAATGGAACCACCAAACAAACACACCAAAATTGCAATGGAACAAGGTTAATCATAACCAGAATGGGGAAATTTGTACTTGAAGGAAAGATTATATCTTAAAGTAACATTGGCAAAAAAGTTTTCATACCCAGGTTATCTCTTTCACCATCTGATGTTAAAATTCCTTTCAAATTTCAAAGAAGACAATTTTCAATATCTGTTTCATTTGCCATGCAAATCAACAAGAGTCAAGGGCAATCACTTAAAAGTGTTGGAATTTATTTGTCGAGTCCTGCGTTCTCGCATGGTCAGTTGTACGTTGGAATCTCAAGAGTCACTTCAAAACAAGGATTGAAAATACTAATTGTTGATGGAGATGGAGAGAATACTGAAACAGACACGAATATCATGATTTAAAGTTGAACACGAATATTTTTCAAGAGTAAATGAACGGTAATTACATAACCATACCACAAATATGAAACGGACACGAATATCATGATTTAAAGTTGAATCGCTCGTTTAAGAAATGCCACGTGGCATGTGATAATTGGCTAGCAAACTAAACGAAGTCGCTTGAGGGGTCCAATAGATTTCATTAATTTTGTAATAAATTCTTAATTTTGTAATAAATAAAACTTACCAAAAGAAAAAACGCATCAATCTGGGAGAACTGAGAAGATAGTATTAGTAGTTGTTATTGTGAGACTTCATTTAAATACAGAAACTTTCTTCTGTTTGTTTGGTATCAAATCAAAGTTCAAAGGCAAAGAAAAACTGAAAAACAAAACAATGGCATCATCGAATGTTGTTTCACATGAAGATGGAACCAAACCGGCAAAGAGAAAACCCACTTTCACAAAAGTGGATCAGATGAAACCAGGAACAAACGGTCACACTTTGATTGCTAAGGTTTTAACCTCTGAAACTGTTCTGCAAAAAGGTGGAGGAACAAGACCTTCCTCATCTTCTCGTGGTATTGTTCGTCCTACTCTCATCTCTGAGTGTCTCATCGGTGATGAAACTGGTACCATCATTTTCACCGCTCGCAATGAACAAGGTTCTTTTTCACTTCTTTTTATGTTATTTTGATTACCCATTTCTAAAAATCAAAGCTTTTTATGTGGGTCGTGTTTTATTTGTCTAAATTTTGATTTTTTTTCATTTGGGTTTTTTTCATTTCGATCTACATTTTTTGGGATTAGGTTTCTTATTTTATATCCAGAATCTAAATTAGTGTTCATAAGGTTTTTAGTTGGTGATTGTAACACCCATTTTGCTGTTGTTACTCGGATCTAACATGCTTTTATCATTCATAGTATCGATCCAATGTTTATTTTAGATCCCCTTTTACAGCATTTCTATGCAACAAAAACTTTGTTGATTATTTTGACTAATTTTCAGCTCTTTTTATACTGATAATGAAGACCTAACTGTTTCTATATATATTGATTCGAAGAAGAGTTTAGAGAGGAAGGAAAATTTTCACAAATAAGTGTTTTATGCCCTCTAGAATAGATTGTGAAACTTATGATTCATTGGTTGGGCTTTAGGGGGATAGAAAATGGAGATACCATGTCTCATGAGTTTAGAGAGGAAGGAAAATGGGAGTAGGATTATTTTCATTCTCAGTCATTCATTTCAATAAGCAAAACTTTGAGTAAGTAGGGTTGTTTGGATTGGCTTAATTGAGTTTATCTAGTGACATAAACACTTGTGACACTATTTGGGAGAATTTACGAAAATAGTTCATGACATGTTCACAAGCTGCTTTCCGCTTATTTCCACAAACTCTATGGGATAGCTTATGACAACAACTTAAGATATACAAAACAAGTTTTCCTTTATTTTACCGTGTTTTAGAAATAGCTTATTCTTAAGCGTGCTGCTTACATGATTATATATAATCTGTAAAATAAGTTGTTTATCCAAGTGGGCTCGCTTGTGGTTTATTTTCTTTGCGGGGCTTACCCTCCTTACGCACAAGCATTTGCATATAAGTGGTTTAAAATGTTGTCTATGATCAAGATATGAACTGCGACATCAAGATTTTTTATGTCTCAGTAACCACAATTTGCAATTGACTACGACGCCCTGCCACATCAGTGGTTTCTTTTAGTGGAAGTCATCTAAGATATGTTTTTATTGATTGGTTATATTGCATGGATATTAGGACTAATCAGTATAAGGAACAAACTTATGTGATTAGAATGCGTGATTTTGTTTCTTTGCAGTTGAGCTTATGAAGGCTGGAAATACAGTAATCATTCGCAATGCAAAGATCGACATGTTTAAGGGATCAATGAGGCTGGCCGTTGACAAATGGGGGCGCATTGAGGTTACTGACCCTTCCGAGTTCGTTGTTAAAGAGGATAACAACCTATCTCTCATTGAATATGAATTGGTGAATGCGGTTGAAGAGTAATTCATAGTTAAAGAGGGCAACAACCTATATTTTGTTTGTGCTGATATGGTAAAACTTAACTGGCGTATACATTTTCACTTTAATTAGACTGGATTTTCTTTTTAACATGCTTGACTTCATTTTAGGATTAAGTTTATGTTACTTGAACAATGTTAAGCGATCAATATTTGCTATCTATAAGTGTATCCAGTTAACTTGAGAAAAATATGATAGTGCTAAAATGATTATCATCAATATGTTTCTCCAAATTATACAGTCCATTGTCATGCAATTTTAAGCGTATACACATAGAATTGGCTTGGAATCCTCCCAATCACAAGAATTGAGAATGTTCAAATTGGTTTACCAGAAAAGTAATATTGACATAAAAATGTCTATATTGGCTTATGTTTATGTTATCGTCTTCCTTTTTAATCCCTTAACTATCAAGGAATCCCAACCAGCCACCTTAACACGAGTACATAGCAAACTGGATCCTCCACAGTTGTAGTATGGCGCTGCAGTTGTTGGGACTGTTAGATTTGTAGGAATCCTTTAGTGAGTTTCTATGACTACAGCTGCAACAACAAAAGCTTGTTTAAGTTGTCCTGTCTTTTTTACATATACCTTGACATCTTTAATAATTTCTACTCATCCATGCCTTGGATTTTCTCTCATTTGGCTAATTTGAAAGGCATATATGTTGCCTTTTTCTCTCACTTGGCATGACAGAAATGCATATTTGCTCACTGCCAGTAATATTAAGTAAACTGATTGACATCAACTTTAAAATTTCAAGGGTTTATTACTCCATTTTAGCTAAAAATACATGGCGCCTCTAACATGCCCCTGGTTCAAAGTTCAACCACTTGTAATCGATCTTTCTAATTGTGTTTTTATTACTAATTTTTTTTAAGGGAAATGTTAACCGGTGTCCCGGGGCACTGGTTAAGGAATTAGAAAAGGAAATATTTTTTTGGAAATCGTGTATTCTATTTTTAAAAGTTGAGATATTGCTCTTTTCAATGTAAATCATGTCTTTTATTTCTACTTTTACTTTCTTAACCAGTGTTCCAGGGACACCGGTTAACAAGACCTTTTTTTAATAGCATTAGTCATTAGTCATTCCCTTCCGCAATGCATTCAGCCGTTGATTCCTATATTTTGGAAAACACGGCTTTTGTAGATGTTAATGACATCGTGCAAACCTTGAACAACATTTGAATCCGTTTCTTTTTTATTGCTCCATTTCCCTTCCTGATTAAGCATCACCTTCAACTCCTTCAAGAGTTATCCAACCAAGCTCAACGGACTTCTTGACAGCCAACACTTTAAAAATTAAAATGATCTTAAATGCAAAAAATCTTAAATGTAAATGGCAAATAATGAGTGTTTGCAAAAGAATTGGCCGATCTATATTTAGGTGAATTTTCCTTTTTCAAAGAACTGTTTTCGACTTCGTCCTTGGTCCCTATTCGGAAAAACTTGTGCCCTTGTAACGCTGCAGGGCGACTAACATTTGCTTACTTGCAGTGCATGTCAATAAACATAGCCGTGTTGGTCCCTTCCATTGGGTTTGATTTTCTTACCATTGTTTACTCATTTTGCAGATGAGGTTCTGTGTTTTAACCCGTGGTTTATATTTCAAATTTTATTCTTTAAAAATAAATAAATCTGGAGTTACGATTTACATGTATGTTATAGAGAAATGATATTTAAACAACCACTTTTTGACAACTTTTGAAACAACTTTCTCTCTCATACTCAAATGTGTTTTTATTCTCTTTCCTTTTCTTTCTCTCTATTGTTTTGTCCAATAACAATAGAGAAAAAGTGTCACAAAAGTTGTACAATTATCACTCCTCTCAAAATTAAGGGATTGCAGCTTGAACCTCTTTACGAGGATCCATATTAGGCGGACAAGAAAAAGAAAAATAATAAATCATAAAACCATTGAAATATCTTAAAATGGAATAAATTATGAATTTTATGGCGATTATTCGATGAAAATGATTAGAAGCGTGAAATAAGATCCAGTTATTTTTCAATTTGGGTGGGCTAATTTACCTTATTTAAAAAAAAATCCAAGTTATTCCATGTGGAAATTGATTTTAGGTGACTTAAGGAGAAGTCTAATGCACCTTGGCTCAACTGCTAAAGTTGTTGTCACGTGATTGGAAGGTCACCGGTTCAAGTCCTGAAAATAGTCTCTTGTGTAAAAAACAGGGTAAAACTGCATACAATACACCAAATGGTGAGACTCTTTTCCGGACTCTGCGTATGCCGGAGCTTTAGTACACCAAGTTGCCCTTTTTTATCAAACCTGGCTATAAAAGTAAACACGAGTGATAGGTTACATTGTTAAATAGACAACCCTCTTTATTAACCTATATAAACTAGCATAAGCGATCCGCATTGTTCAATAATCAATACACATTACAATGAGCCTTTCAAAAATATACACATTACGATGAGATCGTGACAATGTTTTCGCAAATGTAAGAATTTTGTTCACAAATGAAGGTAATGAGTTTGTTACTTTGTTTCATTCAAATTGCATGATATGCTAGGAACCATATTGGTCACGCATTTGATGCTAAGCAAGACTTATAGTTCAAGGCTAGTTTCGTAAAAGTTGTAAAACGACAGGAAGAAGAAGATTGGTGAAACGTGGCAGACTAGTAGACTACATTTGCTTCTAAATATATTTAAGCACACCTGATGTGTTTTACATTTTTTCTAGACGGTCTGGTATGTTTTACTTCGTTCGAGTATTCGCCTACAAACTTCTATAGAGAAAATTCACTGCTTGTATTAGCGTATGTTTGGGAGTGAGTTTGACTCATCAACACCATAGAAGTAATACAATTTATACCCTAACTCATCGCGTGTTCACGCTTAAGGCACCGTCAAAACAAACATATACTTAATCTGGATAAAGCTACTTAGTCTAAAGTGTAATTGTACCCCATCGAAAACCAGCATATCATTGCCAAAAATAAGCAATAACTCTTGAATCATCAGGGTGAAATAAATCGTAGTAATTTGCAGAGAAGAAATGTTGCAGTGGTGATTGAATAAAATAACAATCATACCTAAGCATGCCACCAGCTTTGGATGCTTGTACAAAATTTAATTCTTGAGATTTTACATTCAACCTATGAGAAAATCCTCTTAAGGCCTAACAAAGTAAACTGAAATCCACAGAAAGTACGCGCAATGAACCGCACCGAATAACAGCAATCATCCATCTAGAATGCAAAACGGAAACAATTTAAGAAACTTAAACCATACACTACCACAGATAATCAGAATCAAATGACCAACATAATTACAAGATCATAGTAACATACAATTGTAATTTATAAATTGGCAAATCATTTAGATACAAAACTTAATCTATCGATGCAAATCAAGTTGAAATGACAGAAACATTACATGGCTAGTCACCAAGCCCCAAAATGTGATCACGAGCCTAAACAAGAAAACAGCCATGTCAAAATAGGGTGTTGCACAATGAATGAGCAAATATAAAAAATGCTTTGGGGTGGCAGCAGAAAAATAGAAGGATTTGATTTGAACACATTTTTCCTTTTACAGAGACACACTCAATTCGAAAAGTTCAAAATAAGGCAAAAAACTATAGCAACCGGAATCTTGCTCAAGATTATATTATCAGTATCTTAGTCTACAAGAATTAAAACTCAGATGAATATTAATGTTTATTCACTGCATCAAACAAAATTTTTCGGAAGGAACATAACAGTCACTTTACATCAAGGTTAGTCAGAAATCATTAAGTGTGTTAAGGTAGTTAATCAATATTCTTATACTGTATGCATCTGCACCCCCATTGCAATACACAACATACAATAAATCCGTCAAGCTTGAATAGAAAACCAAAATGCAGTGATCATACAAATTGTATCTAGAAATCAGTCTACAAAATGATACAGTCGACATTGATTGTTGCTAATTTAGTGTCTTTTTGTATATTCTCAGCATACAAATCCCAAAAGTAAAATTTATTTGAACACCTTATTTGTAGCGCACCTACATAAAACTTTGCCCGAACCCTCTTGTCATTCATCATACATCATCATTGCAATCTGAGTGAATACAATCAATCAGTATGGTCTTCAGATGATTATCTCTAAGTGAATGTTCATTTATATAAAAAGGTCTAGGCCTTTTGAAATATGGAAAGCACTAAATAACACAATCCATAATGGATCTTATAAGAGAGAAGGAAGGAGACAGAGGGAGAGGTGAATTATTGTGACAAATAAGTAGTTCAAAATGACAGCACTTTGTTAAAATGAGTAGTTACTGACAAATTATTGTGATTGGGAAGTTACTAAGAAATACCATTAAATTCCACCACAGCCACACATCAGTTTTTACGAGATATGGTGTTCAAAATCCAATTTTACATTCAATTTAGAAATTTCATTCTCTCACTAATCTACGGATGAAAAGTTCTCAATGCTTCAAAACCTAAAATTTGAAATAAATCCATGTCACACCATCTTTGATGCTCGCTCTTCATCTAGTCTTCTCTTGCCCTACAAAGGGGAAAAAATAACATCCTTTCATTGTGAGAGCAAGAGAAAGAGCCTAATTCAAAGGAAAAAAATTTTGAAAATGTTTGAACAGTAAAAATAGTTGGTCATATGCACCCAAACCCAACATTTTCATCAATGACACAGACTTTCCCTCCCCATCCAAAAAAGGTTAACATTTATATCAATACGAAAAAAGGCTTAAGCCAATAAGAGGAAAAAAACTTAAGCTATTACAGCAATATTTCATTGTGTCATTATGAAAGCACTTGACTGACGACTTTAATAGTGTATCAAAAATTCATTTTTACGGAAACTTCTACATGTCTGATTAATTCATTATTAAGAAATAAAGATGACAAACAAAAATATTTTACACCCCATATTCTAGACACTAAGGGGGATGTATTGGATTAGGATTCTAAGAGATTTTTAAAGACTTTTTAATTATGAAATTTTTTTGTGGTATTCAATCAAGACTCTTTGCAACTTAAAAAAAGTCTTGTGGTATTCAATCAAGACTCTTTGTCATTTTAAATAAGACTTGATGTATTCAATCAAGACTTTTCATCACTTAAAAAAAGTCTCGTGGTATTCAAAATCATTCAAATTTCAAAGGATTGTTTAATAAATTGGATTTTGATGGATTTTTGGGATTTTCTAGTGAAATTTTAGGAAGAAAAAGTCTTTCATGAAAACATGAGATTTCTTGGGATTGTTTTTCTTTTAAAATTTTACTATCTCTCTTCTCCCATCTCTCTCTCTCTCTCTCTCTCCTCCCCCTTCTCTCTCTTTTCTCCCTTCTCTCTCTCCTCTCTTCCCCCCTCTCTCCCTCTCTATCTCTCATAAAAAAAACTAAAAAAAAATAAGAGTCTGTATCGAGAATATTATGATAGAGAGTGTGTTGTAAACATTTCTTTTTAATGAGTCCTTAAAATACATAAAATCTTTTGAAATCTTATAAATTCATCAAATCATTTCAAATCCTTTAAAATCTTATGATGTAAATCCATTGAAATCCAAAATGTAAATCCTGATAGTCTTTTAAAATCATGAAAGTCATTAAAATCCTACCAAGTCTTCTAAAATTTTCGAGATTTTTTTAAGCAAAAATTGTCCTTTAAAATCCTAATCCAATACACCCCCTAAATCTTCTACCAAATGAAGGGGGAAAACACGTGGACAATTAGGACCCCGTTTAGATAAACAACTTATTTTGCAGCTTAGAGCATAAGGGCTTATGAATAAGCTATTTCTATAACACAAGATAAAATAAAGTCAATTGTTTTGGTATAATCTATAAGTTGTTTTCATAAGCTATCATGGAGAGCTTATGGAAATATGCTGAAAACAGCTTTCGAATATAGCATAAGCTGTTCTCATAAGTTTAAGAGCCCATTTGAATTGGCTTATTTTTGAGCTTATGCAAAACAACTTATGCAAATAAATAAGCATTTATGTATTATTCATAAGCTTGTCAAGGTAGTTTATGTAAAAGCAAGTTATGAAGATAAAATTTTCGTTCCTGAGAACTTATAAATTAACACAATTTACTCGCATAAGCTAAAAAATAATCCAATCCAAACGGGCCCTAAAAAGTGTTACAAGTGCTTATGTTAGTATATAAGCTTAAATAAGTCTATCCAAAGGAGCCCTAGAGTCACCAAGTAAAGTCTATACAAACTTGGTTCCAAGCTTCATTGAACAGTTTCGGCATTTAATATTTAATATTTAATTTCACAATCCAACTTCAGCATTTGATTAATTTTATCATGTGAAGAGCAAGTTTTTTTCATTTGTAACTACCACATGAAATAAGCAATCAAACATCCACAAAATCGCGACGAAAGTTAAACAATAATTAAGGCAAAGAAATTATTACCTTCAGGAGTCCAACCGTAAGAGTGACGAGAAACTGAGAGCATTGAAGTGAGCAATGCAGAAGCAGTTGCAGTGTGATATGGAAGCAACGATTCGACGCCGGAACTCATCTCCACCGGTAATCTACACAAAAACATTTTTTTTTTCATCAAACTATTATTAGGTTTTGATGTTGAAATTAAAATTGAATGTTGTTACCTTGAAATGCGATTGGAAATTGAGGTTTGTTTAGGGATCCGAAACATTGAGCATGTAGGTCTCGGTTTGGCTCCGGTAGCCAGATTTGCGCGAGAAGCGGCGGAGCGAAGGAAACATCTGGCGGCGGACATCGTTAGGGACGAGCACCGGAGGAGGTTTTGGTGGGTTTTTCTATTTCTTCTTTTTTGAGTTTTTGATTCCTATAGGGCTGGGAAGGACAAGGACAATGGGTTATGGGCTTGGGTTTTGTTCTTGGGCTCATATGAGCCCAATAATAAGAGAAGATTATTGTTCCCACTTCAGTTTTTGCTTCAAAACATGAAAATCACACATTTAACTCTAAGTGTAGTTAAATGTTCTTGCACTGACTTCATTAATTTTCTTTGTTCTTGAACGGTAGTTAGTTACCGTTGGGGTTAAACGTGTATTTTTCATGTGTTTTTAAGTAAAAACTGAAGTGAAATCAACGATGATCATAATAAGATCATGTGTGTGATAGAAATTGTCAAATTTGTTTAACATCTTGAAAGCTCTACTCTTTTTTATGAATTTAATGAATTTTGATTTTAACACATGACATAATTACCTATTTAAATGTTTGAAAGAGTTAATACTATTAACTATTAAGTTTACTAGTATCATTACTTCAATTTTATGAATGAAGCTATCTCGTAAGTGCTACTTAGATGATAAAAGATGTCATAGATATTTAATATGTGGAGACGCGTGTTCCTATATGTAATACCTTTCTTTTCTTTTCATTGTTTGTGTGTGTATACATGATAAATGCTTATTGAGTTTTTTTTTTTTTTTTTTTTTTTTTTTTTCTTTTTATATATATTAT
>Ga0228711_1003134_pt1 | contig 25716 bp, 13 predicted proteins | sample MedpolnodulmetaG_2_FD_177996 | JGI IMG/M metagenome (GOLD analysis project Ga0228711, IMG submission 177996) | Root nodule microbial communities from Medicago polymorpha collected in Santa Monica, California, United States - brown nodules | ecosystem: Host-associated > Plants > Roots > Nodule... | reverse complement strand
AGATACAGACTCTTTAAGACTCTAGAATTTCTAAGATATGAAAGTTGTTAAGAAATTCTAAGTGAACTTTGATGTGAAACAATTTCAGCAGAGTTTTGGCACTTGTAAATTGTTGTATGAGTCCTGAGTGTCCAAACAGCAGGTCTTCACTCCTTTATATAGAGGTGGGAAAGAGACGTTGTTGATTGCCATCACATCAAAAAGAGTCGTTTGAAGCTTGATCAAATCACCAATGATCTGTTGCCTGATTTGGTTATTGTCCTATGAAGGAGTAATGTCAAATCCATTCCAAGTCTGGAGGAACACCGTTGCAGGAACATCTGTTGTTCTTGTACTAGCAGACATAAAAACAGAGTAGTGGAGATAGTGGTTGTACACTTCGTACAAATGTCCTTTTTCAACGCTCTCCAAAGAATAAGCACCCAATGCCTTAAAATCTATTTGAAATAGTCGTTGCTTCATGTTTCTAGTCTTCTCTGATGATAGGCGCAATTAAATCTTTACTTGAACAACATTTGAAGTTCTTCAGTCTTTCAGCTTCTGATGATCTTCAGAACCTCTGATGACGTCAGCTTCTGGTGAACTGCTTCTAAAGAGGTGCTTCTGATGACGTCGGCTTCTTCAGAACCGCTTGTCTTCAGAACCTCTTTCTTGCAACACAAGCTTCCTTCTTGTTGATTCCATTGCTCTTATTTGTTCTTCAGAACCTATGCTTGAAATTAAAGACACTAAATTTTTTGTCTATGGTCCTGCACACTTGAACAAATATTAGCATATCCAATTGACACTTTTAATACCTTGTTATCATCAAAACTCAAAGGGTAATGTTAAACATATTTTGTTCCAACAAGCTGAGGATGCCATGAAATGATAAATGAGTCTGGGATTTTGTTATGAACAACAGTTATGTGATGTAGGTTGGATAAAAGTTTTGCTGATCTAATTATGAGAAGGCAATATAAATAGATGAGAGACAAAAGGATGGAAAATATGATAAATTTGTTTTTTTTAATAAAATATAACCCTAACCCTAATATATTATGAACTATTGTTAGTAATATTTTTGGTATTATGTATTCCCTCGGAAAAGAAATTGGTATTATGTTTTATCCTAATTGAACTAAAGAATGAGTTGGTTCAATCTTAATTGAACTAAATATTAAGTTATTTCAAAGGTTAGTTGAACTAAACTTCAATTAGTCAAAAACCTTGTTGAACTAAAGATTAAGTTAGTTCAAACCTAATTGAACTAAATAATAAGTTAGTTCAATCCTAATTGAACGAAAAATTATGTAAGTTCAATCCTCATTTAAATAAAGAATAAGTTAGTTCAAACGCTAGTTGAACTAAACATCAATTAGTCAAAACCTTAGTTGAACTAAAGAATAAGTTAGTTCAATCCTAATTAAACTAAGGATTAAGTTAGTTCAAAACCTAGTTGATCTAAACTTTAATTTGTACAAACCCTATTTGAAATAGAGATTAAGTTAGTCAAACTCGCATTAGAACTAAACTTCAAATAGTCAATAGGTTAACTTTTTTAAGGATGAACTAATAGTTAACTTGTTCTTGTCTAAAAAACTATTTAAGCTGCACAAAAACTAAAACGTTATACAATTGGTTATGACCCGGTCCATAGTACCATTTTCACAAAATGACAAGGTTATGACCCGACCCAGAAAATCATTTTAACAAAATGACAAAATTGTTGTTATGCAGTCAGTCTTAGACAAGGCTTGAATATTATTTAACTTATACACCAGGTATTGGACTATCAATCACAACCGTCTATATTAATTATTATTATTATATCAAAGGTCAGATTTCAACTAGTACAAGTTGGACCCCACCTTTCACTAGTCCAAATTAAAAGAAACCTAAGTGAAAATTGTTGTATACACATATTGTTTGGCTGAAACACTCCAATAAAATACGAAAATACCCCCTCGGCAGTTAACTGCCGAAATCCAGTTTATTCCATCGGCTCTTAAGTGCCGAGAAATGAAGAATCAATTTTGTTTTGCTTTGGTCTCAATCAGTCTCACTTCTTACATCTCCAACCAAATTTTGTTTTGCTTCTCGCTTGATTCCCACCTCCCTCATGTTTTGTATTCTGCTAGTATGAAGAACTAATAATAATTGCAATTATAATTATATCTAAGAGAGGATTGGCATCAAGTAAGACAAGAGAATAGATCTGCGATTCAACTTAATCAAATCGAGAAAACCCCACAACCGTTATTGATCTTGTCATCATCGTCACCGACATCAACCTCTGCGATGGTGCCACCGTTTTCCACCTCTAACGCTTAATCCAATACAATGTGTCTGGTGTTTGCTTCATTCGGATCACGGCTCGCTAAAACATCATGACGCTTCTCTCCATGCCGATCTGTCATGCACTGTCCTCCGCATACCAATTCATCATGTTCTTTGCTCAAATTTAAGATTCTTCATTTTTTTAGCCAATTAATTTTCTAGTTTTTCTACTACAAAGAAAACACTAGGATAAAATCATAAAATTGGACTTCGGCACTTAGATGTCGATGGATAAAATTAGATTTCAGCAGTTAACTGTCGCCGGTTTACTTCTGCGGCAGTTAACTGTCGTGGGGGTATTTTCGTATTTTACTGGTATGTTTCAGCCAAACAATATGTGTATACAACAATTTTCAACCTAAGTTAGAGTTTGTTAGCTATGCATTGGGAAATCAAATTTTATCACTCCTACTTTGCAGGTAATGTGTGTGCGAACGCGTGGACTAATATGAGATATGACCAAGAACCTATTTTGATGTTTTATGAGGAACATCATCCTCAAATTAAGTCCTTATACTTAGCTGATGTGTTAAGACTTAGAGTTGTCATCTTCGACAACTTTTTGTGTTTTGACCCTCTTCCTCTCAAAAAAGAAAGACTTAATTACATAAATGGTCCATCAACTTATTTGTTGTTTTCGATTTGGTCCCTTAACTCTAAAATTTTCCTTTTTGGTCCTTCAAATATGCTCTGCCAATCAGTTTGATCAATGTCAGTAAACTTTAACCTCAAATGTATTAGGTGGACCGACACTGTAGGTGGTACACCGTATACCTTATCAATTTTTTATTCAGCCTTTTGATCTTTTCTTCAAAAAGGGGACAGTTAGATTATGGAGATCTATTATATCTATCGGTGCATCACTACCATCTATTTTTTTTTTAAAATATTTCTTCATCTTCTCCACTCCTCATCTTCATTATCATCTTCCTACATTCATCAAAAAGTTCAATAAACCCGAAATTTTATTTTTTCCAAAAAAATCAAAAATCAAAAACAACGATAACAACTTTAACTTGTTACAAATTCAATCAACCACAACAAAAACTTCTTCATAATTCAACTTTATAAAAAAATTCCATAAATTAAATTGAATAATTTCTATGATTTCAATTTTAATAAATCTCTAATTTGCTTCTTTCATTCCATTCCTAGCAACACCAATTTTAAGATTCAACCCCTTTTTGTTTCCCTGCAATTTGAAGAAGAGATGGCTTCAATGACAATGGTAACACAAGTAATTGCATCTAAATGAAAATAACTAGACTTGGCTTAAGCTCACACCTTCAAATCCAAGCCACTACTGCCTATTGCATCAACAACGACAATTTCTGAGCCATCAAGAAATTCTATGATTGTTGGGCATGCGCATCATGGGCTTGCTGGTCTCTTTGAGGAGATGATAAAGCAAGGTGTTAATCTAGATGTCGTGACTTTCCTTGGCCTCTTATCCTCGTGTCAGCATGGAGGTCTTGTTAAAGAAGGTCAAGTTTACTTTGGTTCCATGGTGCAAGAACTAGATCATTATTCTTGTATTCCATGGACGAAAAGGGAAAATTTTATAGTTAAGAGACCAAATCAAAAACAACAAATAAGTTGAGGGACCATTTATGTAATTAAGCCAAAAAGAAAAGAGTAAGTAATAATTCGTAGTATGTCTTATCTAAACAATGATTATCTAACTATATAAATAAGTATGAAATTAATTTAAAAATTATATATACAAAATAAAGTATCAATTTAATTCTTTGTTTATCATCCCTTACGACAAGGCTAAATTAACATAATTTATATACTTTTATTTTTGAGGTGATAATTGATTTTTTTTTTTTTACAAGAATAATTGGGTTCCGTTTGGATTGAGCTTATGAAAAAGAGTCTATGCAAATAAATAAGTTTTTATCTTAATTCATAAGTTTTGACTAGCAAAAATTGTACTTTCATAAACTGTTTTTTTATAAACTACATTAACAAGCTTATAAATAATACATTAAAACATATTTATTTACATAAGCTGTTTTGCATAAACTTTGAAATAAAACCTTGATATACTTTGTTCACCACTTTTAATATTTATACCGTTTTGAATTCTAAAAAAATATATTTATACTATTTAGAAATTAACCAAATAATTAAGTTTAATGAACTCCTCCACATGATACATATCCATCGGTTCATGTATATCTCATAACCAAATTCTGAATTACCATACCTATTTTCTTGAGAAAGTTAAAATATAAAAAAAAAAAAAATAAGTTGTTTAGAAATTAAATTAGAGAATGATAGTTTTAAATTAAATTCATCATTTATCATTTATTCATGTAACAATAATATTCACGGTGTAATCCCCTTAGATGTCTGGGTTCCACTGTCACTTGACTCCAAATGACCCTTCAACGGGTGGAATGAATGATCTTGTTTTGCATAAGCAGGTTCTATTGAAGGTTTTCATTTTTGCGTGGCAGTTGATTCCGGACTGGTTGCCAACCAAGACTAATCTTGTCATAAGAGGTATGCTCCATGTCGAATTCGCGGAGTGTGGTGCTGGTTGCGGTTACGACGAATCAGCATCGCATCTGTTCCTCCATTGTAACAGTTTCAGCCCTTTATGGGGTACATCAGATCGTGGGTTGTTGCTTCAGGGGTTGAACCTAATGATATCTGTGAACATTTTTTTCAGTTCATTCATTGTACATAAGGAAGCGCAGATCCTTCCTTCAGCTAGTGTGGTTACTTTGTGTCTGGATGGTTTGGAATGAACGCAACAACAGAATATTTAATAATAACCAAACCACCATAGCACAATTGTTAGAAAAGATTAAATTTCATTCATTATGGTGGTTAAAGGCTAATAATGCCTCGTTTGTGCATGACACTCAGATGTGGTGGTCGGACCTATGTTATGTCTGGGTATCGACTGACCGTACTTTTGTAAATATTATTTGACTATTCTCTTTTTTGGATGGCCCTTCGGTACATCTTGTACTAAAGTGGTTTCAGAGCCAGTGTTAATATATTCCATTTTGATGTCTTAAAAATAAATAAATAATAATATTCACATTTGTTTATGTGAGCGTAACTCAGTTGGTAAGTACAATATATATTTTATGTAGGGGTAGGGGTTCGAACCCTGAATACCCCACTTCTTCATATTTAATCGTGTGAACCCCACTTCTCCATATTTAATCGTGTGAGCTGCACCTACTTGACAAAAAAAAATTCACATTTTGTACCAAAGAAAATAAAAATAATATTCACATTAATTTTTAAACTGAGTCACTGAACAACAAAACATAAGGGATTTGTTGTTCCCTCCGCCGTTCTCCGCCGTGTCGGAGATTATAGAGCTGCCGTTGTCGTCCTGTCCTCCCTTTCATCGCTCTGGTAAGTTAACACTCACATAATTACTTTACCAATCCATTTCCCCCAAATTCTATCCAACTCTAAATTTATAATTTCAACTTCATATACAAATTAAATTGTTTTTCTTGAATCAATTGTATATATCGTTAATACTGCACTATGAAGCACTGACACTACTACGAACACTGGACACGACACTGACACGGATACATTGAGTCATCGACACCGGAAAATATGAAAAAATGAATTAATTGAACGCAATCACATGTGTCTGACACTGGACACACCTTCCATCAGAAATGTTGGTGCTACAGAGATACTGCAGAGCATGAGAGCTGCATGAATTTACTAGGAACTATTGGTTTAAGATTTTGACATTGGATTGCTTGCATTGTGTTTATATGTACATTAGGGACTTGTCTATTTACATTTGTGATTTTTATTTGAGTGTTAAGCCTTCAAAGATATTGAACATGGTAGACAATGCATGCTGGAAATTTTCTGTATTTAGCTTGAAAGTCAGGTGAATTTTCAGCACTTATTGGTGATGATTTTGTGAAAAGTCGCTGTTTCTATTTGTCGATATGTTGTGTATCAAAATTGGTTGCATTTTTGTAAGTTTTAGTGTGTGAAAAAATTCTGGATTGCATGTAGTGCAAATCAGATGGTGCAAGAAAGTTCTGGACTGAAACAGTAGTTGGCATGAATTTTTTTTGATAAATTTTAGTTGGATGAAATCCAAATAAACATGTGGAAGTACTTATATATATGTTGATAATTCTCGTGTAAAATTTGGTAGAAACCAAACATCATTTGCACGGTGAAAACAATTTCTAGTATTGTTCTGCTGATGTCCCATTAACCTAGTGTTGTATTTTGATCGAGTTGATGATTGATGTGAGTTTTATAACATTGGGACCATATCAGTTGTAGGTATTGGCAATTGAAGCAAGTTCAGTCACCATTGTTCCCTCCGTTCCGTGTTTGCTACCTTCAAAACTGAGATTATTAGGCAAGCCTCAGACATTTCTCAAATTGTTTGCATCTTCGGTTCTATAACTCCTTCATTTTTCTTTATTTTTTTGGATGGGAAAATATTAATTATTAGCTGAGGTTATTAGTCCTTTACCTCGAGATAAATGAGTTGGAGAAAGACATGGTTTTTGGTAGAAGACTATGGCGTTGTTTGATTCATGTAGCCGACCCCACATAGCGGGATAAGGCTTGGTTGTTGTTGTTGTTGGTGGTGGGTGAAATTGAACTCATTACCTCCTTATCAATTCAAGCCCTGTGTCCTTCCCCCCAAACCACCACATTATTTATCACTCCATACATTTTGTTTGTGTTTAAAGTATGAATGAGTTTATAGATGAAAATTGTTCAATTTCATTTCTTCAAGTTATTAGTTGAAGATTTTAGGGGTATGTATTTTTATTGGGTTTTGTAATCACTTAGATCTTAATTGTGAAGAACATTGTTACCGATCCTGTTATAAACTCGGCAGTTATCGTATTATTTTTTTTAAAATGTTTTGCAAATAAGTTTTGTTATTTTAGTAATGAATAACGCTAGGTGTAAACTGAAGTGAATGATCCTTGCTGTATATTCAGGGTATACATATTGATAATATGATTGAATTATTATATGTAATCATAGTTATAATCTCTGAAATCATGTAAGCTGGAATCCAAGTACAGTAAAGAAATGTTGGATTTGTTTATTTCAGGATGGTTGAGTTCTCAGTAAGTAATGCCAGATATACTTATGTGCATGGCCAGGAAAATCCCTCTCAAAATGCTGACATTCACCATATAGTTCTGAAGAGGAGTGGTTCAAAATATTTTTTTGTGTATGCCTCAGCACTTCTTGTGTTAGCATGTGCAATCTATCTGTGTTTTCTTGAGGTATGTCTTCCAACAAATTTTCTTTGTCTGTGACATGAAGATGTTGAATTTGAAAATTCTGTGACTTTTTCCTTGTTTCTTTCTTTTTTGCTTGGTTATATCCCTTCTATTAACAGGAAAAATCGATCAGTCTTGTGTATTACAGCTTGTTTTTTGACATACTTCTTGTCAAGTTGTTACTTCGGAAGCCTGTTAATAAAGGTGAGTACTTGACTAACAGGGCATGTGATGCTCTGAAAGATAATTGTTATTTTCATTGTAGAACAGAGAAAATAAATCTAATGTATGTTTTGGTTTGAAACTTATTTTAGTCATTTTAACAAGGTTGGCATTTGCTTGCAGAGTCTGTCGTGATTATGCCGGGTTTTGGAGTACAACTTGAGACTCACTATATGAGGTAATCTTTTTATTGATCAGTAACTCACTCAACAATCAACGTTAAGTTAGGATGCATGAAAAGCTTAGTGTAGAATTATATAGCTTTTTTTATAAAGAATTGTGCACTCATAATAAATATTGTCTTTTGAAGAAAAGGTTGGGACATTAGAATGCTGTTGCTAGTTCAGGGTTCTTTAGTTTGTTTGTGGGATGTGGATTCCTTGCAGGCAGGAAAATACCGTAATCATACAGTCAACATATCCTCCATTTGATTCAGCCAAAGGTCCACTTTATTTCTTTTTCGCTTCAAAGTCTTAAAACACAAAGGAGTTGTTTGATTAACTCAAACGCACACACTTTTCCCTCCGATCCGCGAGGCCGTCTCGAGGCCAACTCTAGGATTGGATACTGTTCAGTCGCAAAACAGCACCACCTTTCGAGCACACCTGGCATCTCCGGTAGTGGTCTTTCCCAGAAGATCTGATATACAGTTATGGATTCCATCGTTGTCTACGGCAGAGAGTATAGGTGGAACATATGCTCCAGTATTTGGGACAAATTTCGACATTTTCCTCTTCCGCGATTGTGATGGCAAGTTTTTTGCATGGACTCAAGTTTCTGCTGGATACGTTTGGAATGATTCAGGAATTTGTGCTTTGTGGTCTTATTAGAAAGTAACTTGTGCTTGGATAGTAAATTGTTCTTTCTGAAAGAAATTGTGCTTTTGGGTTCAATGGGATTTCAGATTCAAGACCAAGGTTTCATTGTGATAAACTGTGCTATCTGCTTTGGGGTTTCACCGGATAAATTTGCCATCTGAAGTATAAAGATCCCATTTTCACAGAGGAAAGCAACTGTTATACCAACACTTGTAGCTCACATTGTATTAGATTTGTGTCTGTAAATTGTATCAGAATTGTTTATGTTAAATTCATTCAATCTGTTCATTTCGTTTTATTGTATCAGATTTGTCAATGGTAACTGTATGCTTGTTCAATCATGCGCCTTCATTAAATTTGATGGTGCTTTTTCGTCTCAAAATTGAAAACTAAAAAGGAGTTGATATGGGCCTTTGGGTGAATCAAATGGTGGAAGAATACTTCACTGTGTGAATGTGGAATTACTTTCACTTGTATAGAATCCACATCCATATATTGGTCATGAAAATTTCTTCTAGATTTTTAACTCATTTAACTAGTTATTTTGCTTGGCTTTCACAATGACACTTCTAACTCCAGCATGGCTTTCCTATATTCAATTTCATGATGTGCTTATTTTGTTGTTGATGCTTTGTTGCAGTGGAGAAGTCATCCGAAGCTTTGTCCCCATTGACAAGATTCTAAAACCTGTTTTACTAGAATGTGTGACTCCGGTAACTTGTTACTGGACTCTATCCTTGATTGTTCACGACGAATCTGAAATGGTGTTAGTTTTCAAGGTAAAGCTATATTTTTTTCGCACTAGGTTTCATTCTAAACGTCTTTTTACTTGGTTCTGGAATACTATTGCTTATTATTGGAATGCTAAATATATAAAGAGTTCATGGTAACATGATAAGACTTTTATTTAACTGAGATACCATTCAGACAACTGTTTTATGTTTTTTACCTATTAATGGAGAATCTCTAATTTGTTTGCTAGAATTTGCGACCACCACTTAAAATGCTGGTTCATGTTTGGAAGGCCTTGTGTGCTGCAACTGATAATAAAGAAGAGACTTGTACAATGCAAAGTAGGTGATGGATAGCTATGAGTACCTTATACTCCCGGATTGGCAAAAAATTACAGCTATGATTAATTGATTATACTGGTTCTGGACTAACTGATAGGGTCTCAAGTTTATAGTTTGGAATGTAATGGGCAATTGACTATAGGACTATTAGATAAAGTGTTTTCTCATCTCTCAGAGAGTGTCATGAAACTAAGATATGTTACGTTCATACATGATAGTGATTAGTGGCCATATCCTAGGTTGATAACATTACCTTCTGGATTCCTTGCTAAGAGTGCGTCTTTTACATTTTGAAAATAAATTTCTTAAAGTGAAGATATTTATATTTGACTTTATAGCACAAGATAAATATTAAATGAGTTTCAGAGTTGAAGATAAAGTTACTATGGACTTAAGATGAAGATATTTATATTTGATTTTATAGCACAAGATAAATATTTATTTTTTGAGAACTATTACTTTGCAAAATAACATCTAAAGGTACATAACAACTTGTTGTACATTGTTTGATTTCTAAGACTGTTTTAGAGACATGACAAACTGGGTGTGGGTGCAAGAGACATTGTTTGAATTGTAAAATTGTTTCAGAGACATGACAAACTAGGTGCAAACAACAGCACAATTATTGAAATTTGTATCCTTCACTAAACCACAACACAATTTCTTGTCTCACGTATAAGTTGTTTAAAAATACCAAAATAACTTTGTCCACCAAAAATGTAAAAGTCAAAAATTATTCAATACCATAAAATTTTATGTTGTGTTATTCTCTCTAGTACTTAGAAGATCAAATGCACCCTAAACCTCTGTTTGGTAAGCTTTCAAAGAAGAGAGATTGAGGGACGAGAGAAGATAGAGAGAAATGTCAAACTCACCATGTTTCTTGAGTAGAGAAAGAGAGAGGAACGAGAGATTAAAATTAGCGTGGACTCCACAAATATTGCTATTTATTGCTATTTTATTAATTGAACGAGAGAAATATTGCTATTTATATTGTAGCTGCAATTACAGTTAATTGCAATTTAAACCACTTGCATCTTAATATCAACTTCTAGAAATAGCAAATTATTAGAACATGATTTCAATCCAGGAAATGTTCATTACAACCTAATAGAATGTCGGCTTCTGATTTTAGTTGTTTTCGTGGTCCCTTTGTTTTGGGTTATCTTCTTTGTCCTTTGTTGTCCTCCCTAATCTTTATCTGTAGGTCCCAGCTTTCATTGCTGCTACTTTTATTTATAAATAGGTCTGAGCACCTCTTATACTCATTTCTCTATTTAATGTATATGTTATTTGCCATTGAAAAAAAAACCTCTAGTAGAATCAGCATTTCTATATCACAAGAATATCAATCTTGAAATAACATTACAGTCCACTTGTTAAGTAATAAAGAGTTGTTAATAAACCAATGAATGAAGTACTGTTCTTGAAAATTATTTGGTATGATATTTGAGGGTAAGTACACAATATAAACTTTTTTTTAGGAACACAATATAAACCTTAATAGAGAGTTGAAAACTGGATGAGGCATCAAAAGTAGTTATATTCGTGGCCAAGGCATGAGAGTATCATTAGGTGTAACGATTTGGTTTGATTTACGGTAAATTGTTCAAACCGATCAAATTTATATTGATTTGGTTTAGTTTTCAATGTTTTATTGTTTTTTAGAAGTGGAACAAAACTAAACTAAACTGAGGATATATGATTTCGTTCAGTTGATGGGTTCATCTAAAAATGCAATTAAAAGATATTTTTATTAAACATTTGTATTTATATATTAAAAGTAAAATATATGAAGTTCCAGTAAACATTGTATGAATTCCTAATTGAGCACACACATTATATATGCAATTGAAATAAAATCCTTAGTTTTATGACAACCATACTCCATCTAATTACCTAGTGGAATGAAAATATTATCTTCACTGCTATTATAAACTTCAGCAGCTTCTACCTAGTTACGAGAAAAAAAATCCTACCTGACTGCACAAATTTTGCACCTTTCTAAAATCTCCACTTGGATGATGTTAGAACATTACACCAAGAGACACCAGCTGATCATAAATGACATCCAGGCATATGAAGTTTGCAACATAATATTAGCAATTATATTAGCAATTGGCCTGTTTAATGTTAACATTCAATTTGCAATCTCATTTGCAACATAATTGTAATATAACTTCAATCATTAAATGTCAAATAAGTAAAAATAGTTGCCACACTGCCTATAAGTTGGCTCAATCTACTATTACCAACAGAGTTTCAAAATGGTGTGGCTTCTTTCAAATATATATAACTATATAAGTATATATGTATGCATCAGGACTTTGCTAGCATTACTCTTGGCCAAAAGGAGCTTCATTAAGGTTAATAAATGAACCATTCTTGGTGATGGTGGTTTTTGTGGTCTCTAGTGGAGGAGTAAGATGAGGGGAAAAGGGTCCAGTGACATGTGTCAAAGTAGTTGTGCTCACAGGGCGCCTCTCTGCTAATGGCTTAACAGGAGAAGATGGGATAGTTATGGACAGTGACAAGTTCTTAGTTTTGGAATTTGAGACAAGCTTGGGTGCTGTGGTAGAAGAGGATGCTGAGGTTGGGGTTGGGACCACAGTGTGTTCATCAAGGTTGGTTACAACATGTGGAGACAAGCTCATGTTTGGCCACATAAAGGTCCCTCTTGGTTTGCAAATTTGGAAACCACTTTTCAGCCTTTCTATCTTTGCTGCTTTGTCCTCTGCTGCTCTGCTTCCTACTACCATTTGTGTGTCTGCTGATTTTGTTTTTTTGACATTATTACCTTTCTCTTCTCCAATGTTTTCTGTCAATGATGTTGGTCCTAGCAATAACGCCGGTGGTGTTAATGATTCTGACATTTGTGGTTCTTCTACTAGTGTTAGTTTCAGCATTCCCATTTGATCCTGCATTAAGTGCTTTTCATCAGTGGCAACCAAAATTCATTCAGTTAGCTTGAAAGACAGTAATTACAGTATTGATTTTCATCAGTTTTCAACATTTATTGCATAGATGGATGGGAATATAAAGTAAAATATACTAACAAGTAACATCACACAATATCATAATGGGATTTTTTATAATTCTGTTCATACTCTATGGTACACTCTGGACTAATAAATATAGATTTTTGAGGGGAAAATTCATAGCAATCATAACATCATTATTTTGCAAAGAAAACGCTCAATCCTATGAGCTCTCAATAGAATGTTACAAAGCAATCATTAGCATCATTATTTTATTGTATTGTTTTCTGATGAAGGTAGGTAGCATAATAATTTTGCAATGAAAACATTCAATCAATGAGCACTCAATAAAATAGAGAGTTTATATATGTTACCTCCATGCCATTCAATGCCAAAGAAATTTCTTTTAGCTGCTCTTCAATTTTAGCCTTTTTATGAACCAGGTCCAAATAAATATCCTGCAATACAACAGATAGAAGAATTATTGAAAGCTACTGTTGTCATGTCATGTGACCTCCCAAATTCCCAGTCCCAACTTTACTATTCATGTTAATCGTTAGCAATGAGCTGGTACTACTATGCCTCCCCTCACCTGCTTAGAAACCTGGGAACCATAGTCCTCAAAATTCAGACTTGACATACAAGAACTAGGAGTAGTCACAATAGCCAATGCTTCCTCTTCTCTTTTTGATGTGAGCTCCCTCATTTCTCTGTTTGCAGATCAAGAAAAGTAAGAATAACTCAATCAATAGAATAACCAATAACACTAGTCATTCAATCATAAAAATAAAATAAAAAATGAAATTGACAATACCTTTTCAACTTAATTATTTCCTCCTTTATCTCTCTGAGTTCATTACTAGTAACATTTTCTGGTGAAATGCTGTCTCCAGGCTTCCAACCAGGGGGAGGAGTCCAGTAAGGATCTTGAACACCCAATTCCTTTCTAATATCAGCAAGATCAGCACTCTCTAACCAGTATTCCATTGAACCTTCGGCATTGTGTTTCCGTCTGAATCTTTCAACTCCTCCTGGTGCCACTTTTCCAGCCATGTGTTTCAGCAAATGATCAAGTAAACCTGTGTCACCAATATACTTTCGTGCTTCTGATCTCAGCTCTTGCCTCATTATTGAGTTTCCATACACAGCTCCTTTTTCCTTCATAACCTTCAACATGTTCTCCTCTGCTAACTTATACCTTCAAATGTACAAGGTAACATATATAAGTATATAACATCAAATTAAATACAAACTAACTAGAACCTATCAAAACAAGTGGAAAACTGAACTGTGTACTGAATAAAGGTTACATCTTTGAATACAAATAACGATTTACCTCTCAGCTGCCCATCTATCAATCCATATTTTTGGCTTGTTTCTGCTATAAACCACAAGTTCTTGCTTCTTGGTGTCATTCACTGCTTTCTTAGACTTTTTATCCTCACTTCCACTACTCACACCTTGGTGATTTTTCTTAGACTTTTTAGCCCCGCTGCTACTACTCGCACCTTGTTGATTTTTGTTACATTGACGAGTCATCCTCTTTACCACAAAAGGAGCTACCTTGACAGCTTCTTCCATTTCTTCTTTTTCAATGTTCTTTCTCTTCTTCACATTAGTCCCTTCTCTGGCCTTAAAAATGACACCTTTTTCCTTCTGAATCACAGGTAAAAGTTCAACCTTTTGCTCCTCATGACGGCCCAAGAACCGAACTTGCCGGCGTTGGCCCCACTGCATCATACCAGTGGACTTGATCTCAGACAAACATGAACCATGCTTGGGAATCAAACTAGTAGCAGCATCATTGATAACTGGGCTCTTAGGAGGAGAGGCCCAGAAGCTCCACGAGTTTCCTTTCTCTGCAAATTCGTTAGCTGAAATGCTTCTACAAAGTGTTTTGATTGCAAATTGGATTCCCATCACGTATTTCTCGTCAAGTGTAGGGATTTTCTTCCCCTCTGGCTTTCCAAAGCTTTGATCGTTAAAGTGAGTGCTAAGAGATTTGAGGCTTGGATACCTTAGAGATACTTTTTGCTCCCCTTTGTCACTGACCTACAAGATTTCAACATCTACTATATGAAACCCAACAAGGATGACATTTTTAGAACTTCATAAAGTGTTTGAAATAAAAGAGAGAGCTTTTTCATGTAATATTTAAAATCAAATGAAAAAGAGTGAGCTTTTTTATATTACCATTACAAGGTTCACACATTTTATTTGAACAGGGCAATTTGGTGGAAGGTAGGAATGATTAATTTGGTAAAATCGACCCACTTCAAAGTCCACAGGAGTCCCTGCAATATTTGTTCAAGTTTATAGCGAAAAGTGACACTTGGTCAGAAATGTGGAAACAACTTAGGGTAAGGACAAGTAAATGGATATACATAGCAAAATTAACAAATCCAAACAGGTGTAAATTGTAATTATATTACTTATAATTATTACCATATAATGAAAGTCATCATTTGTTAGCAAAAAAAGCTGGAATATGTGAGAGATATATCATTTTTAGACGGTGCACAAAGGATACAAAATGGCCATTTCAGGAATATTACCTAAGATATAAGTTGAATCAGAGGTGGGTGGGAAGAGCAGGACAGGTTTGTCCAAAAAAGAGATTTTTTTGCTTTTCCCCTTGTTGACGTGGACATGGTCCTCTTCCTGGTATAGAATGAAAGGGAAACAAATTATTCAAATCCCAATAAAATCATCATAGTACTTGATATTGTTACTGAAAATGACTCAAATTAAATTTAAACAATACCCTTTATCATATAGTACTTCTATGTTATGAATTAATATTAATATTATTTCTGAAAGATGACTCACATTTAAATTTAAACAACACCCTTCATCATATATTTTTTCAGTAAACAAATTTTGTTATGAAAAAATAAAAGAGGTACACTAGCAATAAGTACATACATATTAGACACAAGCCACACGCCTGAACACAAAATAATTTAAGAAATTTAAGAAATAATAACATTTGGCGATTAACTAGAGTTAGGGACCATTTTAAACTATTGATAATTAAAAGACCTATTTGAAGGTGTTATACAATGTTAGGGTTAATTTAATAATTTATTTGAATTTGAAATAATAACATTCACCACATGTTAATTTTTCCATACAATTTTATAGCATTTCATTTTATCAATTATTTAATTTAATCAATCAATCATATAATCACATGTCTAATAGATTTAATAAAAAAAATGTCAAACAAATTCCTAAAAATGTCAACTAAAGTCTTCATATTTAAATAGAAATATACTATGAATCAAAAGATAAATTTTATCATAAAGTTAGCTATATTTGCATTTATCCTTCAACCAAGTAACGCATGCAGCATTGGTTATTCATAGTGTGAGTGATTTTTTTGTGCATGAACAAAAAATCCATGAGAGAGAGAGAGAAATCACAGACCAAATCTTCAGCACCACCACTGGTAGCAGCAACCAAATCACAAGCCCTCACCTTCATAATCTGCACAACAACATTCACAATGGACAAAAAAACTTCATCACAAAAAGTGTACCAAAAAATAAAAAAAAACTTCATCACAAAAAAAAAGTACCATTCGTTCATTTATTCATTGAAATCAAGTAAGTGTAATTAATGAATGTGACAAAAAAAATGAATGAAGTATAATTTTCTTAATAAATCGATGAAATGAAAACAAAAATTTCAATCAATCAATGCAAAACAGAGAATCTGCTTTCACTTTCAGAGTACTGTGTAAGATCATGTTTATAGTGTCGATTTGTCTCAACATTTATTGAATCCAAAAATGGAAACAAAAATTGTGCAGAATCAAGTTCAACAACAAACACTGAACCATAAAAAAACACCAAATTTGTGCAACTCTGAAAAGAAAGAAAAAACACGAACTGCACAAGCATTAAATGCTTCTGAAAATGAAAATGAAAATCAAAACCAGATCTTAGTGAAAAACTTCACACTTACTTTGATTTAGCTTAACGAAGTTAGATTGAAGATAGATAAACGGTGAAGAATGAAAACACGCTACAATGCGAACTTGAAAACGTTGTGTTTTGGAGAGAGAATTTTCTTGTGTGTTTGAAATTTTCTCGAGAAAATTGGAGAAAGAAAGAAAAGAAGAGTGAGAAAATTTGAGTGGAATGAAGGAATGAAAATTTGTTATACGTGCAAACGGATTCGTTAAATATATCTCATGATTACGATTCTCTTCTCGTTACGCATGTGGGGCCATGGGGGTGTGTGTGCAATGCAATATTTTCATAATGACGGATATGCCCCTGTTAGAATGTTGGGGGAGTGAGAGACATGATAACTTCATCTTTTTCACTCGCAAGTCATTGCATTGTTTGTAAATAGCTAATAGAATTGTGACACGTGGAGTACAGTTTTGAAAGGAGGGTTTTGATTGGATCGTGAATTTCACGTACGTATATTGGTAACATTTAAACCAATATACATATATTACTTTATTTTTGTTTTTTTTAAGGGAAAATATGCAGACTACCTTGAATGGTTAGCATTTACAAATATACAATATGACGTGATTTTAGGAAAATTGCACTAGAAAGAAAAAGTTGTATTGGTAGTGGCTTTGGAGTCAAAAACATTTCAATAATTAAAATTTGACTTTATTTTGACATTTATGGATTAGTTTAAATAATGTACATGGATTAGATTTTATAAGATTAAATAATACAGCTAATGATCTAGTAAAAAAAGTTGAGGTACTAAATTATTATTAGTGAACAAAATAAAAATAGAAAATTGAAGTGATGAATAATATCATTCACGCGAAATTACAAAGACTAATATGTTCGATGTAGTTGAGACTCATTTAAATAGGTTAACATATTTCGATAAATGTTTTTCATACGCATCCGCTAAAAAACGAACTTTCGATCAATCATTTAAGTGACCTTGGTTATCTTTTTTATGATAGATATACGAAATGACAATAATCAATGTATATATTTGGTTATCTTTTTTATCGTGGGATGCATTCTTGGACTCTGGGTATGCGAGAGCTTTAATGCATGGAGCTACCATTTTATAAATGTTTTTCATAAGCATCAACTAAAAACGAAATTTCGATCAAACAATTAAGTCACCAAAGTATCTACCACATGTGTTAAGCGATGTTGTTTTTTTTTTCTTGTATTTGGTTATCTTTTTTATGGTAGATACGAAATGACAATAGTCAATGTATATATTTGATAATTTTTTTATGGTAGGTATACGAAAAGATAATACTAAATGAAAACTCATACACACAAATATATGAACCACCATTAGAATTTCAATCACAATATTTAATCTAACAATTTCGACATTTTTATTGATTGAACTAATGCTTGTGAACCATTTTGTTACCTATTATAATTTATATATCTCTTTGCAATTTTTATTTTTTTTTGACAGAGTATATCTCTTTGCAATTAAAAATAATATATATTAGCAAAAATAAAAAATGAATAAATAACTAATGACAGGCTTAGCAATAGCACGTGGGACTGGGGATGTCGTTGTGAATGTGATGGTGGTGCTACTCGTAGGCATGTGAAATTAATTTGATTATAAAATTCATCTTATGAGAATTATTTTGGAAAACAAATTGACTTTGGTGTTCAAATTTTTTGAGAAAATGAAAGATATTAGTGGAACGAAAAATATGGTACGTGCAAACGGATGATCATGATTACAGATTCTTCTCACACTGCGTTTGTGCACAATATTTTTTAATTTACCAGTATGCCCCTATTTTCAATGTTGGTGTGAGAAAAAACATGCTAACTTCATCAAATTCCTTCACCCGCAAGTCACACTATTGTTTGTTTCAGCAGCATACATTATTAATTAATTAATATAATTTTGACACCTGAAATATAATGTTGTTGCTTTAGTAATTCATATAATTTGTTGAACACATGTCACTTTAACTTGTTAAGTGTATGTTTGATTTTGCAGCGATAAAAAACTGGTTAAACGTGACATAATTTAGTTTTAAATGGAGTATGTAGGGTATTTCAACACTTATAATGAATTAGGTTTGTAACTTGCATCATAGCAAAAAGACTAATGTTGGTAACACTTATTTTAATACACTTTTTTTAACCTCCACTTTTTATTGGATGAAATATATGTGGGTCTCATTACTTTATATGAGACAAATTCTTAAAGTTGTGTGTAACCCACATGTATTTCATCAAAATAGAGATTGGATGTTAGAAATAACGTGTGTAAAATGAGTGCTGAGAGCATTACTCTAGCAAAAAACATACTCCCTTCGTCTCACAATTATTGTATTTTTAGCATTTTTTTCTTTTTTTCAAAATAATTGTCACTTTACAATATCAGTGCGTCATTTTTTTCCCATTGTTATACCCTTATTTATTGAATTTCATCTTCTTTTTTTTTGTCAAGTAACCTAGTGGCTAGAGCTCAATTTAATTGTGAAAAAGTGGAGTGTTCGGGGTTCGAACCTCGGCTCCTGCATAAAATATGCAATATCCCTACCAACTGAGCTAAGCTCACGAGGATAAATTTCATCTAACTTAACTATTCCATTAACTATAATTACTAAGGGTATTTTAGTAAATGCTACTAATTTTATCATTGAAATCAACACAATTAATCATTTCTTTAATAATTATGCACAAACCTGAAACGACTAATACTGTGAGACGGATGGAGTAACTATCAACCTTCTATGAAAGGCTGCAAAGCTTCTACACCTACTTCAAAATTAGTTAAACAATAGGTTAAGAGTAAAAACTAATTTTTGAGTTAAAAGCTAGAAATATTAACTTCAAGTTAGAATCAAACGTCAAAATCAATTTTAGATGTTTGCGATATTTTTTACTATCTCTATTGCAAAACAAAAGACACAATAAGAAGATGTGAGATTTTGAATCATTGAGATAGAAAGATGATGCATTTTTTAAAATAATGCAATTTTCAATGTTTTTGATTGTTTTTATAATTGCAGCCAACTGTTCATTTCAAAAATTTCCATCTCCGTATACACAGATAAATTTAGCCCAAATTTCAAAATTACAAACTAACCATAATTTTTTGCAATATACAGTAAATCGCAACACTGATTGAATAGTTCTTCAAATAAATTATATGATAACGCAGTGGTGTAATATTAGGAATTCGGAATAATTTTTCATATCATCTTGTTTCCCCCCAAAAAATGTGATTCTTAGCATTAGCGTTGGTGACCATTGTTTTGTTGATTTTTAACTGAAACGGATTAGGGAAGAAGATAAAAAAAACGGTGTTTAAATTTTCCTGAGAAAATGAAAGATGTGTGAGAAAATTGGTGTATTTTAACGTTGGTCGTAAACACATGCAAACTTCATCAAATACCCTCACTCACAAGTTACATCTTCACACATAAATAACTAATAAAATTGTGACACGTGGAATGGACTTTTAAATGCACCATTGTTACATAGGTCTGGTAAAATTCTCACATCGCAATCCTTAACCCAGCTCTGATACCATGTTAACAATACAGATATAAAATAGAGAAACAGAGAATAACAAAGAGACTAACAAAGACGACGGGTAGGGTTTCATAGAATATCAATAGCTTAACATTACAAAAGGTTATAAGAGAATATATAATAAAACCTAATGGACTCTAAATTAACAGGCCCAATAACATAGTCCGACTCTAAACTAACAGACCCGATATTTTATTATTTAACAACAAGGTTATTGCTTTGTTTGTGTTTTCTTAAAGGAAAAACATTATACACCGCTCAAAAGGGGTAAAGATTCTCTTCATTTATAAAAGTAAATGAAAGATGCAATTTGGAAAGAGATAGACACAAAAATAGATGTGGATCCTACCATTAAGTGAGTTCCACCATCATTATTTATTTTTTACTTTTTATGTTTCTTTATTTCTATATATATTTTTTTTGTACATTATTTATTTATATATATTTTATTGCTGTTATAAATGTTTTCCGATCTTGTTTAGTTGAAAAATACGTGAATAGACACGAGTCTTTTTTTTTTTGTGGCCGAGGTTTGAAATCTGGACCTTGCATGTATTATGTATTGTCCTTACCAACTAAGTTAAGCTCACGAAGACGAATAGACACAAGTCTTTAAGCACGCATTTAGATACGCACATAAAAATATATATGATTTAATTATTTAGAAATACTCATTATTTAATTTTTTTTTCTTTGATTTTTTTTCTTTCACTTTTGTGAATGTGTCCAAAAATCTTGTGATCACACAAAAGTTTAACTATTTAATTTCATAAAATTACGCTTCAAAAAAGAGAATTGGCCCACCATTCAAAGTAATTAGATTTTTTTTTACATCAAAATTTAATAAGGGTGTTTTAGTAAATAGAACATATTTTATCAGTAAAATTAACATATATTGATTATTTTCTTAAGTATCATATGTGAGACAAACTGAGTATTAGTTTTTTATTTTTTTGGTTACGCACATGGAGGGAGTATTAGTGAACAAAATAAAAATATTAAATTGAAGCACTAAATAATACCTTTCACACGAAATTGCATAGATTAATCTCTTTGATCTAGTTGAAACTTGAGAATCATTTAAAAGGTTAACATATTCAATAATTTTTTTCCATATGCACCGGCTTGAAAATGAACTTTTTACCAAGCAATTAAGTGACTCAAGTATCTACTGCTTATGTCAAATTATGTTGATTTTTTTCTTTCTTGTATTTGGTTATCTTTTTTATGATAGATATACGAAATGACAATAGTAAATGAAAACTCATCCACATAAATAGATGAATCAGATTTAACAATTTCGATATTTTTATCAATTGAACTAATGTTTGTGAACTGGAGTATTTTGTTATATGTTATAATTTATTTATCTCTTTGCCATGAAAAATAATATATATTAGAATAAATAAAAACGAATAAATAACTAATGACATGCTTAGCACGTGGGACTAGGGACGTCGTTGTAATGGTGGTGCTGCTCGTAGGCATGTTAAATTAATTTGAATATAAAATTAATCTTATGAGAATGATTTTGGAAAACAAATTAACTTTGGTGTTTAAATTTTGTTGAGAACCTTGTCAAAAAAAGTTTGTTGAGAAAATTAAAGAAAGATAAGTGGAACGAAAAAATCTGTTATGGTACGTGCAAACAGATATTGCACAGCGACGATGATCATGAATTGAATCATGATTACAGATTCTTCTTTCCCACTGCGCTTGTGCACAATATTTTGTAAGTTACCAATATGCCCCTATTTTCAATATTGATGTGAGAAAAAACATGCTAACTTCATCAAATTCCTTCACTCGTAAGTCACACCATCGTTTGCTTCAGCAGCATACGTAAATAACTAATAAAAAAAATTAGGCGTTGAATATAAGGTTACCGTTGTCCAGGTTAGACATATAATTTTGTATACTCGTAAATTTATAGATGCACAGACAAACATAATTAACTGGATTTAGTAAAATTATTAGCATATATAGAATAAATAAACATTTTTTAAGTATCCGAACTTGCAAAAATCTGTACCCATTATTATATTAGTAAAATTATACGATTGTCATATTACTTAAATAAAAATTTTCTCGTCATGAAATAAAATATAATTGTATTGTCTAATTAATGATTTTTTTTTGATTAGTAATTTCTTGTCAAAGTGAAAGTGTGTGGTATAATATTTTTGTCTTCATAAAATAGAAGGAATAAGTAAGATGTGTTAATTCAGTGGTAAAAGTCTGACTTTGTAACTTCAAGAGATGTTGTCCAAATCTCACATGAAACGGTTGTAAAATGATCATTAGAACCACACTTATTAATAAAAAAAATTACGAATAAATTCTACATAATTTCAATTATTTTTTAATAATGCATTTTTTTGTATAAAAAAATTGTTTTACACGTTGATATTTTTAAATATTTGTAAATATCTTAATATCCACTAATACTCGTTTAGCGGATATTCATGCAAATGTGAAAATAACATAAATTTCATTTTTATCAAATAAAGAGAGATAACTACTACGTATACCCGTGGACATCCATTATCATCTCTGGTAAGAGTATAGTAACAACAACAATAAAAAATCATAATAATAATTATATTAAAAAATAATCATAAACTAACACTTTCATTAAAAATAATAATCTCAAAGTATAAAGAGAAAAAAATTGTTCCGAGTCCAAAAATAATACAAACCTTATAATAATTGATTCAAAAATGATAAATATTTATTTTAAGGTTAATTAAGTAAATGGTCCCTATAAATATTCAAAATTTCATTTTTAGTCCCTACAAAATAAAATTGCATGTTTTAGTCCCAGCAAAAAAAATCGTCGGCATTTTAAGTCCTTGTAAAATTTTCCATCAATATTTTTAGTCCCTGTAAAAATTTTACGTCAAACATTTTCGGTCCCTAAAATGCTAAAGAAAAATGTCATAGGGACTAAAAAGTGTGATTTTATTTTGTAGGGACTAAAAACATAATTCTGAATATTTATAAGGACCATTTCCTTAACTAACCCTTTATTTTATATTCTAAATAACTGCAACAAATTTTGATAATACATGAGAAAATAAACATCTACGAAGAACAAATGAAAGAAAAAATTGATAAATTTAGCTTTTTCAGTTGTTGTTTGACAAATGAAAATGTTCAACATCGTCTCTTTTATGCTTATATACCACAAAGCATAGTAAAATAAAATGAAAACTTACTAAAAAATAAATGAGTATCTTTCACTCTTTATTCTCATGAGAAAAAAGAAACACCCATACAACAAATAAAGAATAATAAGATGAAAAAAAATAACATAAGAATAATTATACCGAAAGGAAAATAGTCAAACATGAATACTATAAAGTAAGAAAAATTCCTAATAAATAGAATGACGAAGAGTGTTGGGGAAAAAGAAAGCAAAAGAAAATAATAGTATTTTGTTTATGGATAAAATAATAACATATATTACATCATGAATAAAACACATAAAAAAGTGAGAATAATATAATTGGTTAGTTTCCATGGAAAAAATATAAGTGGTTAGATATTTATAGAGAAAATATAGGTGGTTGTTCCATAGAAATGTAAGAATTTAACAAAATAAATAATGTTAAAATAAAATTAGAAAATAATAAAAAACAAATAAAATATTTGGACGACAAAATCAAAGTAGATGTGGATTATTTGTTGAGGACTTGAGATGTCTATGCTAGATAGAGAAATGAGTTTAGTAAAAAGAAAATATATAAGTTAATATGAAAGTAAACTTGCACATGAATAATTGTCAAAAACTGGAAGGTATTTCTATTGCATCAAATAGACCCAGTGTGAGATAATAGTATATGAGCATCTTAAATTATTTTTAGAAAATGTAAATGAAATATATGACTAGTTTGTTATAGATTAAAAAAAGGATTTTTACTTTCAATAATTTAGAGGTTATTTTTTAGTAATTTTATGAAAAGGCATAATCAATTTTGTGTTATTTATGGTAATAACAATCACTTTCTTTAAAAACAATTTAATTTATTTGGATACAACCAAATAAAATTGATTCTTTTTTTAAAAGTTATACAAATGGCTCCTGAGTCTGTTTGTTACTAATTAGAGTAAAAAATGATTTTAATATTCAATAATTTATAGATTTTTTTTGACATTTTATAAGAAATTCAGAATCTATTTTGTGTTTGTTTATGGTAGTAGAATTAATTTTTTTATAAGAAAAATTAGTTTGCTTAATACAAATATATAAAAGTAGTTTTTTTTTTACAAAAACACTTCAATTTTTTGAAAGTTATCTTCTCTTGCATCTAAATAGGATTTTTTGTTACAATAGACACAAAATGGTAAAAATATGTCTCAAATGGCTAGGATGAGACAAAATTGTGTTTTTTTGCTAGTCATTAACTTTCATAAACATAAATAGAGAATAAAAGATAGAGAATAAAAAAAAATGAGCATGAAAGAAAAAAATAGAGAAAAAAGATAGACTATTGATTTATATTATTGATGGTTAGACAATTTTAAAATATAGTGAGTAGTTTGTTGAGATATTTATGTGACATATAAAAATAAATATAAAATTAAATAAAATATTTAGTGAATAAGATCAAAAGTTTGTTGAGATATTTATGTCAAATAAAATATAGAAAAAATAATAAAAATATTGAGAATAAACGTGGAAGTGACACGCGGCATAAAACACCTTACTTTATATATATCTCTTATTTATTAAAGTTAACCCGGAAGCAAATGTTTGCCTTAATTTTAACCTAATCCTAATGGTTAATTTTACTCTAATACCCCTGTTTAATTATTAACCCTATTTTTTCCTTCTCAACAAAATCACACCTAATCTCCTATTTTTTGGAACAAAACAAATCTGCCTTATCTCTTATTTATTAAAGTTAACCCGGAAGCAAATGTTTGCCCTAATTTTAACCTAACCCTAATGATTAATTTTACTCTAATACCCCTGTTTAATTATTAACCCTATTTTTTCCTTCTCAACAAAATCACACCTAATCTCTTATATTTATGAACAAAACAAATATGCCTTATCTCTTATTTATTAAAGTTAACCCGGAAGCAAATGTTTGCCCTAATTTTAACCTAACCCTAATGGTTAATTTTACTCTAATACCCCTATTTAATTATTAACCCTATTTTTTTCCTTCTCAACAAAATCACACCTAATCTCCTATATTTTTTAAAATGTTCTCAACAAATCACACCTAATCACCTCTTTTTTTTAAACAAAACAAATCTGCATTATCTCTTATTTATTAAAGTTATCCCATAAGCAAATGTTTGCCCTAATTTTAACCTAACCCTAATGGTTAATTTTACTCTAATACCCCTGTTTAATTATTAACCCTATTTTTTTCTTCTCAACAATATCACACCTAATCTCCTATTTTTTTGAACAAAACAAATATGCCTTATCTCTTATTTATTAAAGTTAACCCGGAAGCAAATGTTTGCCCTAATTTTAACCTAACCCTAATGGTTAATTTTACTCTAAT
>Ga0228711_1003131_pt1 | contig 25732 bp, 13 predicted proteins | sample MedpolnodulmetaG_2_FD_177996 | JGI IMG/M metagenome (GOLD analysis project Ga0228711, IMG submission 177996) | Root nodule microbial communities from Medicago polymorpha collected in Santa Monica, California, United States - brown nodules | ecosystem: Host-associated > Plants > Roots > Nodule... | reverse complement strand
GTCAAAAAAAAAAAAAAGATATATGCAAGAAGATTGTTACATACAAAGCATCAACAGTGGATCTATGATTCAGAAATGTTGTATGTAACGAGACAGAGCCCTTACTGCTATCACTGACAAAATATTTACCAGCTAGTGATAATTCATAAAGTCTTTCACTTCCACCTTCTTCATTTGTGTGTGTAGAACAAACAAGAAGAGAGTGACTTGCAAGAAGACAAAGCATTCGATCAAGCCTTCGAGGCAATTGAGGATGTTGTGTTGTTGGTAGTTTTGAAGCAACATAGGATGCTGAAACACCACGTGAACTTGCTTTAGATATGATCTCAAACAAGTTTAGTTCAATTGCAGCTTTCAATACTGAATGAAAAACCAATGGTCCAAATGAAAGTTGTAAAGCTAAAAGACATGCATCATTATCATCTTCATGATGAAGTGAACCGTTTGGATTTGGAAGATTATTTTGTTCAGTGTTAGTGGAATTCATTGTTGCTTTTCTTTGTATGTTGTTGCTTGAGTTTTTAACCTTTTATAGATGAAATTAATCTACACCATATGGTTTTGATATTTGATGTTAAGTTATTGGTGCTTTCAAGTTTATGAGATGAGATTTCGGGTCAAATTTTATGAGTACGTTCAATTAATTACTCGAACACGGCAATGGTATATTATATATATTTTTTTTTTTGAAAGATGCAATGGTATATTATATTAAAGGGTCATGCATTTTTAAAGAATAATAATGGGTTATGTTAACAAGTGTTCTAAGAGCAATCGTTAAAAAATAATATAGAAATTTAATATTAAAAAATAAAATTTTTAAAAAGAATATTATACTCTTCTTAATCAATGCATCAAAGACATTCATTAACATATTCTTTTTTTTAGCAATCATTAACATATTCTTATATTAAGATATAATTTAGATAAAGAATTATGAAGTGTTTATATTGTGCATTTCAATTTAATCGAAGCCTAACATACACAGTTGTTGGTGTACATATTTGAGTTTTGCTAGAAAACTCCCTTTATGAAGGTGTCTTTTAGTAAGTTATCCTACAGACATTTACTAAAAGACACAAACTAATTTTTATGAAAATGTCTTTTAGCAAGTTATAACTAAAAAATTGATAATCACACCTTGAGGTGTGGATTGCTAAAAGACACCTTCATGAGTGTCTTCTAGCAAAGCCCTACATCTTTAATGACACCTCTTTGCCAAAGATCAACTCTTGTTGGAAGTCTCCCTTGTAACTATTTTATACCGAATGCATAGAAGCATCTGGGAGATCTAATGAACCATTTCACATGGGACTCTTTGTAACATAAGGAGCTCCAAGTGAAATTGTGGGTATAATGAACTACTTTTCGAAATGCTCTTATAATTGCTTCCTAAGTTCATAACATGCCATGTACCCAACACAAGGTCAATACTTAACTCAATCTCATGCTATGTTGGTAAACTATAAAACATCCTCAAGAAATATTAGAAAAATTTTGAACTACCAATTTTTTCACTAGTATTAAGGAAGCTAACATCATGTATAACTTGACATATTCTTTCAAGAGTGTCTTCACTTGGTTGGCAAAGAAAATACTCAACTCTTCTCCATCACCTTGTTCAACAAACTCAATGGTCTTATCAAACCAATCAACAAGGATTTCTATCCAACTCAAGGGTAAACACACTCGATTAACTCAGAAATCCTTGCACGCACGACAGAACAATTAAAACATTCACTAGAGGTGACCATAGAATTACTAGTTGATGTTTTACAGTTAAATCAAAACTCATTGATGTTCAACGCTTGTTGCTTGATGCTTTGGTTTAACATGATATAGTCTGCCTAATTTTAATAGATGCTTGAGATATGTCTTCAATTCTTTTCCCCGAGTTACGGTTTTCTTTGAGTTTATGGTATAACAATTTCGATATTTTGTAGTCGAGCTAGAATTTGTAGAAAATGTTACTCTTATTTCTATTTAACAAATCTATGATAGATATCATATACTTTACAAATTATAAATATGTATTGAAATATGAACCCTTGATTTTTTAACTTTATTATATGATCACTTCTAGACAAGCCAAATTTATGGTATAAATACTATCTATTGTATTCCATACATAATAGTTGCTTATTTATTTAGAAAATTCCATCACTCCTAGGGCAGAGAAGGCAAGACAAATAACCTCAAAACTGGAAAATCCAGAACATTTGCATAACTTTTCAAATTCTTTCTCTGTTCTTTCAACACCACTATCCAAGAACATGAGGTTGTCAAAGCTAGTTATCATCTTATCTGCTTTTGTATGCTGAATTTCTTGAGGCATTATGAAGTCCATAACAATCACTTTTCCATGTTGTGGCAAAGCTTTGTAGCACTTAGTTAGAACTTTCAAACAGTTTTCATCAGACCAGTTATGCAATATAGCCTAAAATCATCAACCAGCCACATTGAAAATGTTATTGTTACTCAATTGTGTATATGGTTTGATGAACATAATTAATTTTATGTCATACTACTATAAATGTGGTATGATAGAGTCTTGACTAACCTTCAATATTATGGCATCACCTGTTGGGACACTTTTAAACATGTCTCCTTCAACTTGCTCAATCCCTTTATAGAATCGATAATTCAGTCATTAATGACAAACATGCTATACATATTAAAGACATAGGGTGGAGGATGTAGGTAATCATTTTTTTTTTGTCCCTATACTCTCCCTCAGAAAAAACTAAAGATATATATTTTTAATCTCATCACTTAGTTGAACTAAGAGATTAAGACGTTAAAAGAGTTAATGAATTAGAGGTCTAGGGTTTCAAATCCTAACAAGAAAAAAAATACTAATATAATAATTACCATAATCTCAGTAAAATTCACCATTTTTTTTAATCTAGTCTTTAAATTTTATTTTATTTGGCAACATAGAATAGCGGCTGATTGGAGGTGTCAACTTAGTTGTGATGTCTGCGCTTCCGTTGATGTTATTCCTCTCTCTTAGTTTATTGACTTTTTTTATTCTATTTGAGTTCTTATTTAAGTTTTTTATGAGTAAAATAGTTTAACGACAAAACTCACGTACACTAATGAAGTGAAGAGGGGTATTGCAGGGTCAAATGTCCCCCACAGCCTTTGATCATCCCAGTCGCATATTTTTTTGTAAGAGTTAATAAATGTAGGAACTAAAATTGAATAAAATTTCATGTTGGGACTAAACTTAAAAATCATGGTTTTTTTTTTTGGTTTTTTGGAACTAAAAGCATATTTAACCTTAGAAAAAAAATAACATGTTAGTAGAAAACAGTATTAAGTGATAAAATTAGATAAGAAAAGAGAGAAATATTTCGGTAGTTTTATCAAAATTTCACTAGAGGGAAATTGGCAAGAAACATACAACTTGAATCCTCAAATACATATTTATGGAAAGTGATATACCTGGATAAATTGGAGCATGTTGTATCACTTGGGGCAAATCAAAATTAATGCCCTTTATAGAAGGATACTTAGAGATTATCATATTCAAACTTTGCCCAATTCCTCCTCCAACATCAACCAATATTGATATTCCTTCAAATCCTTTGTATTTTTCTAATATCTTCTTCATTTCAATTGTGCAAATATTAGCCATTGCTTTGTTAAACACGTGATTCCAAGCTGGATCAGACTGTATGCCTTGATAAACTGGCATTCCATGAACTTTCATGTATAGTCCATTATCACAGTCTGAAAGTACCTCCTTAAAATTGTTGCTGACAAATATGAAACATAACTAGGTCAAATTTGCGTTGTTGTTCGCAATTGCAATCGCAGTCACAATTTATATTAATTTCGAAATTCTCCTCCATAATTGTAGAAATTTGACTACAATATCAAATGTTGGAGTAACGACGACTGCAATATTTACGGGTGCAAACCGGACGAGTAGAGTCAAAACTCAAAGTTTGTATTATGAAACAAAGAAATGAATGAAATAGTCATTATTTGATCCAAGAGTACCAATACACCTTATACATAGTTCATAGAGGTGTAGGATAGTTATAGTACATGTGTTGTATGCTATACAAATTCTAAGACAGTTAGTTATAGATAACTTGCTACACAAGTTATCTCTGTAGAAGAGGTTAAGAAGCTTCAATGTCTTCATGAGCCAATAGTTTGAACTTATCTCGTAAAAAGGACGGGTCGATCAAACTTGACTAGAGTTTTTATTGTAGTTGTTTAGCCTAAAGGTTTTTTTGTTTGTTTTGATCTTAGAAGTCAAAACATTATTTTTAAGTATTAAAGTAATAAAAAAAATTTGGTACAAGTAGTATAGTAATATCCTTTGGGGGTAATCAAGAGCTGTTATGTCCAGTATATCGGATTTATGTTTGATTTATTTAAACAAGGGTTAATTAAGTTTTTAGTTCCTATAAATATTTACAGTTTTGTTTTTAGTCCCTACAAAATAAAATCACACTTTTTAGTTCTTGTGACATTTTTCTTAAGCATTTTAGGGACCAAAAATGTTGTGAAAATTTTTTATAAGGACTAAAAATTTTGACGGAAAATTTTATAGGGACTAAAAACACTAACGAAAAATTTCGTAGGGACTAAAAAGTGTGATTTATTTTTATAGGGACTAAAAACAAAACTGCAGATATTTATAGCTAGGGACCATAAACTTAATTAACCCTTTAAATAATTGGCGTCAATTGTAAGTAGGGCCGACCTAAGGACAAAGCAACTCATTTTAGACCTCAAAATTTTAGGTGAAAAAGAGGCCTTTAAAAAATTAATTTGGTTATAAGTATAATATATGACAGATAATTACAAACATTTGCATAGCTTAACTGATTACCAAAAAAACCTCAATTACTCTTGGTCATGAATTCAAATTTTGGTCTCCACAAAATTGATTTTATATAAATATTTTGTTGTCTTAAAGGTCACATTAAAATTTTTGCTTTAGACCTCTTAATCTGTTGGACCGGCCCTGATTTTAAGCTTTTGTATTTAATTAAAATAATTTGATTGAAAATTTAAGGAATTAATCCTGAGAAATTCATGAATAGTTTCACCTCATTTATACATCTCTAGTGAATACAACTACAATTTAAAATCTTGAAAAAAATGATGATGGAGGTGACTTTCAGACATTTTTATTTGCATCCTTATAAACAATAAATAATTGCGGTTTGTCACAATTTATTGATTTCAAGCACAAGGGTTTTTGGAGTACGATTTTTGTATATATTTTGTATAATTTATTCCTTCCTTCCAAAAAAAACTTATATATTTCCTCCGACATTTTCTATGAAAAACAATTCACTTTTAAGTTCATTGAATAACTAATGTATACATCTTATAATATAGATCATATACATTTATTATTCAATAAACCTAAAAGGTTAATTATGTTTGGCTTAATAATAGTTTTATCCCCCTAACTTTCCCAAAGTTACGATTTTGGCCTCCTAAGAAAAAAAACTACAAACCGCCCCTAAGTTTTGCACTTGTGGCAGTTTTGGCCCCCAAGTCCAATTTAGACTCTGTCAACGTTGACGTGGCACCCTAAGTGAGGTGCCACATGTTATTTTTTATTTATTTTTTTGGCCTTGGGGGGCCAAAACTGCTACAGTTGCAAAACTTAGGGGGCGGTTTTGTATTTTTTTTTTAGGGAGCCAAAATCGCAACTTTGGAAAAGTTAAGGGGCTAAAACTACTATTAAGCCTATGTTTTATAAAACAGCCGTGCTATTTAAAGCGAAAGAAAACGTCCCGAGGTTATCCCGAATTCACCAATAGCCAATCACAATAAAGCATGTCAGGAATTCACGGAGAAGAGAGGGCAAATCAACATGAGAGAGAAAATGAAAATAGCCTTCAGGAACCTCTCGGGACAGTATTTATCGGCATGTTTAGCATTTTTCTTTATAAAAAAGAAGAGGGAGCATAATACAAGAGTTTAACAAATAGACACCAATAATCTAATTTCTTTACAAAATCATATCGTATCTTACTATGGTACCTGTTTTTTTAACGAACTATGATACCTTTCTTTTAAAACAATATCTTTGTAGTAAAATATGAATAAATGAATGTACAATTTTTTTTTTCTTTCTATTTTGCTGGTCCACAGTCATTAAACATATAAATTTTGTTGACAAATCATTAAAGTAATAATATAAATTTCGACGAGAGAATTGTTTGTGGTAAAGCTAAGAAAGATCAAATTATATGTCACTCTCTGTTATGTTATGATTTGATTGAGAAGGAAAAAATGTAAATTCAAAGCATAGTAGAAAACGAACAAGAGAGACATAAGACATGAAATATGCTTCAACAATAAAAATCGAAGGATGAATGAATACGAACGACAAAACCAATGAGCTATCAATACTTAAAGAGATGGTTACTAAACACAACTAGAAAACATAGGATTATGGACTACATTAGAGATACTAAAAAATGTCACTAATTTATTTATCACTACTGAAAATGTTGAGACAAATTTTCATATATTATCCTTTTTTTTAATTTGACTTTTTTAACACTATAAAGAGAATATGGTTCATCTTTACAAAATTTATATTAAAAAAAAAAAAATCAAAGAGCTTTTGGTGAGTAAGATAGATATAGATATACTTTTTTTACTCAACGTGTATAGATAAATCCTTCAAAAAATAAAATATAATAGATAAATAGATTTGTATATTGTATAAAAAATTACTTACAATGCATCCACGAGCTTTTGGTGACTCATAAATGTTGAGAACAAAGCAACAGAACCATTCTTCTCATCATTGACAAAATATTTACCAACCAATGACAATTCATAAACTCTTTCAATCACACCTTCTTCATTTGTTCTTGTAGAGCAAATAAGAAGAGAGTGACTTGCAAGCAGACGCAACATTCGATCGAGCCTTCGAGGTAATTGAGGATGCTGTGTTGTTTGTAGCTTTGAAGCAATATCAGATGCTGAAACACATAGTGGACTTGCCTTTGATATAATATCAAATAGGTTTAATTCAATGGCAGATTTTAATACAGAAGTATAAATCATTGGACCACAACAAAGAAGCATAGCAGAGAGACATGCATCATCATCATCTTCTACTTCAAAAGGTGAACATTTTGGAAGAACATGAATATCTTCAGAAATAGATCCCATGTTTTGGTTTCTTTTAGTTTTTGAGTTTACTATGCATGTTGGTAACATGCATTTATATCATATATGTATTGATCTTATTGGTGAAATCTATTAACTATGTTCTATATGTTTGTCTTTAAGTGTGTGATGATGTTCATTGTTTTAACGTATTGTACATCAATAGAGATTGACAAAAAATGAATGTGACTGTAATATGCAAATGTGTGGTGAAATTATTGGTGTATATGCTTTTCTTTGAGCACTAAATATGGTAAGTTTATTATTAAAATTAAGTTTATATGAGATGAGATGACATTGAAGATGTCATAAACAATTTTTCAAAAGATGCTACGGCCGGCTTGAAGTGCACACAAATATACATATATGTTCATTGTCAACCAAAAAAAATAAAATAAACACTAACTTAAATAGGTAGAGTTTGTAAGGGGGGCCTTCTTAACCAAGTAATTAGAGGCTGATATTTTGATTATATCGGACTTTATTTTTTTAGCAAATGGGGTGCAGATGTATATGCAACTTCCTAAGTCTATTTAAATAAAAAAGGAAAATTACAAAAGTCGAGGGACATAAAGTCTAATAAAAGCAAAAAACAAGAAAAACAAAACAGTCCAACGGACCGATCATAGAACTCAATCAAAGACAAATCAGTATACACCACACACAATTCAGCGTACCTGTGTACGGGCATAAAATCGAATTGCAAAAAACAAGGTGAATAGTTGACGAGCATTAGACCAGATCTTCAAAGCAAAAAGTCGATTCAAACGTTAACATGATAACTAAAAAAATTCATACGCACCAACTATTTACTACAACAATGAACAACAAAAAATTAACTCATCATTAAAAGCTAGATTGTAAGTTAAGAAATGTCATTTTTTTTATCATGGTCGTCTAACATATTTGGAGGCCTAAACTGAATAGATACATAGAGCCTTCATATTTTTTAGCAGCCTTCATAAATTTGGTAATATAAATTTATATATTTTTTCTAGTATTCTCTTTTAGGTTGATATAAAATTATTGTATCAATACACTAATGGAGGGGGACCAATATAAGAAGCAAATGGTTAGATAATATATATCTAGCAATAATTCTATATAAATCAAACATATTACTCACATGGAGTGCAATATGCTTTGGTTTGGTGTTTGTAAGTACGTATGAGAGCAATAGCTCTAAATAAATCCAACATATAACTCATGGGATCGAAACCTACAAGATGCTTTCCACTACTTTGGAAGCATATACCTTTATTTGAAAAGTCACAAATAAAATTGTAAAAAAAAAAAAAACAGAGACATTTTGGTTTGGAACCCGTCACACTTTATGGAGTTGGTCACCTTATTTTAAAATCAATAATGTTTGATAGACACCCTTTTTATTCTACCACCAATAAACACAAGCTGATTGGGTTTTAATAAAAAAATTAAAAATAAAACATAACAAAAAAAGAGAAGAGACATGACTAAACCAAATTGTGTTTTTTAGTATAATGAATTTAATTGTAATATAGACAAATTTTCAATAATAGAAAATGATGTGCTCATCCCCATAAACATAGTTAAGTTAGTAGGAATATTACAGTATGCAATGGCGGGATTCAAACTTTAGATTTTTCACTTATTCATATTTAGGGGTGAATTTCTACCTGTTATACTGCTTGATAAAAAAAAGAAAATGATGTGTATATAAAGAAAGTTAAGATTAGATAACTGCAATTAAGTTCGGGTTGGAAAGTAGTGTGAATCAATTTTATAAAAAAGCTAATAACTTCAATTTAGTTTGTGTTTGATTCTTCCATTTATTTAATTTTTTTTTTGTTGTTGTTCGGTTAGTTCATGACAATCTTTGTGTGCCAATAATCAATATCATGTCTCATTTTTAGTTTTAAATGTTTATATATAAACGACGAAAATATAAAAAATAACTAAGTGAAAATAAAGTGACATTTTTAGTTTAAGAAAGCATTTCTAATGGTGCTGAAAATGCATGTTAATGAATGATGAGTTTATAATGGGTGAAAGTATCAAGAAAATATTTAAAAATTTACCTATTCATTATAATTTGTGAGTTTTACTAATACTATAACATATGCCACTTAATAACAAAACCTTTCAACCTTATTGCCAAGTGGCTCAATTCATTGGAAATGGTCTACCTCCCTAAGCTTCTAAATACTATAGTTTGAGTTTTACTAATACTATATTCATTGTAGGTTAGTCTTCCTCTTAATTTATTTTTCTTTTCATTTTATGTATGTGATTTTTATTAATATTGTCTATGAGTTGGCTAATAGGTGTTGGATTTTAAAAGGGGTTTTTCAAAATTTAATCCTCTTAGTAGAATAAATCTCGATGAACGGATCTTGATTAAATCATTAATCACAAATCAAACAACAACTTGAAAAGATTATGTGTTTAGCTCAAAGAGTGAGTGATCACAAGTACTACTCGATGACATCACCTCTACTCAGTCCATACGAACAACTTCCTTCACTCAGAATGCTAACTGCTTACGAATGAAGGCTTAGAGAGAAGAGGCAGTTTTAGGGTTTAAAAAACTAGGGTTTTTGAATCAGATTAAGTGTGTTCTCTTGCTTCAGAACAATGGTTTTATTTATAGAACCACTTCTGTGCTCTGCAAGTCAAGCAGTCCCTATTGAGCTTATTTAAGCCCAATAACTCATTTGCTGCACTTTACTAACTAATTAGATTCATGTGTTAATTGCTCCCCCAAGTTATAAGTTTCAATTATATCTCTCACTCAACGGTTCTTTTGTGTGTTACCATGTAGGTTCTTGTTGCATTGACAATAATATTAAATATTATATTATACTTAATATTATAAACAGTAAGCAGTATCTAGAAACACATCATTGCTATCCAAGTGACAAAAATGTCAAATGATCTAATGAAACCTTTCAGTGATAATGATCTTGTGTATAATTACCCTTCTACCCTCATGTCTATATTGAATACAAGTCATATCATGTCATCCTTGTCCAGTTCAATATTGAGTCCTTTAGATATTTCTCTTATTGTGTAGGAAGGGAAAATTTCATCTAGGTCACTCATGTTCCTCAACATGATTAGTGGAATACCCATCAATTGACTTTATAGTCATCTTGTTACGGATGACGTTTGTATGACAACAAAGTACACGACTCATATATCTAGGATACATAGTGATTTCAAGTCGAATGGAGGAATACATCACTTATCACTATGAGAATAACTTATGACAATTACATAACTTTCTATGTATCATTCTCATGCTGAGTCAATCCAATATAAATATTCCTCGTAATATTTATATCTATGTGAAGACTTGATAACTATTTCTCCATGATCCGTGGAATGTGATCAATGGTCTACCCACATAATAATCTCTATGTTTTAATGCTATCCCACTTCACAATAAAACTTCAGTACAAATACTTTAATAATAATGTCATTTAGTGTAATGGGGTCTCACAATTAAGTCACACTTAATGTTTCATGAAACAAAACAAAAACAATAAAGAAATGTCTTGTTATATATTCATAAATATATATATTAAAGTCATGATACAAAGCCAAATACAATCAATACATATTGGCTATTAGGGCTTACTCCAAGAATCTTCCACTAGTACAAAAAGCCAATCAAATATTAATTTAATATCTATTGGTCACCTGTTAGCATCAAACACACTCTAGACAAGATATTATTCTAGTAGATAAGGAACTCTTTTCTATGTTCGTAGTTTACACTTCTTTCAATTTCCACTTTCAATCTTATACTTAAAATAAATTGAAATGTCAAAGTATACCTTTGAATCGTTGGTTAGATCTAGTTTTTATTGCTCACAAGATTAAACTATTTTCACCTCAGATAGGATCAACAAAATCCACAACGCAACAAACAAATTTTTTTTTTCAATTATGAGCCAAACAATCCAAATCATATATTTGATATCTATAATAGAAACAACAGCAACAGCAACAACTCTCTGCAGCTTGTACTTTTACAACTTACATAATTGATATTCATGCATAAAATTTATTCCAGATTTTGGTCTAGATATATTGTACAACGACGTGGAAGTTGTCATCCTTGTAACTCCTTTACAATGATCCTTCCGTTTGTGTTCAAGAAATAACCCTTAGTCCTTTAAGACATCCATGGATGTTCTTGATATTAATTGTGGTGCTTACTTTTGTTAAGCAACAATTTTCTAATCATGTCTCACATGTGTAGATAAATTAATTTGGAGACCAGTATGTCATCTACATACTATACTAGATTAATATATATGCTTCCAGTAGTTTCCTAGTGTGCAAAAGATTTATTTATTAATAAAAGTTTTCAAAAAACGTTATTAATAAAACAAATAAAACAAATAGATTGTTTGCTTATTTATTTATAAATAATTGCCTAAAAGTCTAAGTGTAAGAATGGGGAAAGAAGAAGCATGTTTTTGGTATTTTTTTATTGATTTGGAAAGACCTAAGTCTTTTGCCTACATGCCCAAAAATGGGATCAAAATTATGTAGTTCACGTTTTAAAAAGCCAGTAATTGGTTGGATTAATTTTAAGATTTTTGAAAAAAGGTTTTAAGAGGGTAAGGAGCCGAGGAGGCATAGAAGAATAAAATGAAGTGAGGTTGATTGATTTTAATTAAAAGAATCCAAGTCTAAATATGGATTAAGGCATATTAAAATTTGATTAAGAAAAAAGGAAGAAGGGGCCTCTTGGGATAAAATCCAAGGAATTTTAAGAAAATGTTTTTGGTGTTTGGCATATTTGAATGTTTTTTGAAAATGATTTTTCTAAGTTAAAGGTAAATTAAAACAAAATTTAAGTGTTTCGACGTAGTGTAAAAAAATAAAAGCGTAAGAGAAATTACAAAGGATATTGGGTCCAAAGTAAAATCTCATCCTAAAATTACTAGTTGTTTTCTTTTAAGGCCCTCAATTTAGTCCAATAATTAATCCTAGTTTGTCACTAATTGATTTCGGTCCTCGATCACAGTCATGACATAAAGCGGAATAAATAAAAGTGTCATAGTGTCGGTGCATATTCTCATTTATATGTATTTACATTATTCCTACTTATATTCTAAAACATAATGAGCAAAAAAATAAAATGACAAATAAATATAAAATGCATGATATGATATTAATACTAAATGAACTAAAATAAAGCAACTAAATAAATAATAAAAGAAAAAGAAAAAAAATGAGATAATAATACTAAATAAAAAGCAGCAAGTAAATAAATAATAAAAAAAAAATAAAAAAAAAGGAAAAAAAGAGGTAATTACACTAAACTACACTAAAAATAAAGCAAATAAATGGATAATAAAGGAAAATAAAAGATGAGATGATAATTCTAAAAAATAAAAACAGCAAGTAAATAAAGTAAGTAAAATAAAAATGCAAGAAATAAAAAATTCTAAAGATAAACTAAATAAAACAAGTAGATAAAAAGGAAAAAATGCATGAAATAACACTAAAGTAAACTAAAAAAAATAAATAAAGGAAAATAAAAAAAATGATGTAATGTTGCATATCGCTAGATATGTTTATAAGAAAAAAATGACAAAAATAAATAAATAAAAGGAAGAGAAACAATAAAGAAAAATGCAAAAAATAAAATAAAAAAATGGATGCAGATCTAAAAAGGTGGGTGCAATAGCATTCTGCGTATAGGACAAAAATGGGTCCCACTGGTTAAAGGGGGAAGAAGTAAACTTATTCTTCCCCACCAAAAAGACCTTTCACGTGAGAACAACAACAAGAAACAACACCATTTTTTATTTTCCTTAAAACTCAAATAGTCATCAAATCTCACAAATTAAAATACCATTTTGATTAGATTTTCACACTGATCATGAATCTAAACTTAGATTTCACAGTGAATGTTTGTATAGAGTGAAAAGTGAAAAATAAGTTTTGACCCAAAAAAATAAAACTCAAAAAAACAGTGAATTGAGAAAAAATAATTAAAGGGAAAGCATCATAACAACTCCAGGGGTATCAAATCATGAAAATCTACCTTAATTGAGCCGTGAAATGGTATAACTCACTATCACTTTTTCTTGACAAATTGTGGTTTTGAGTTTACGATTTTGGGTGATTTTTCTTGAGTTTTTGTGTGTTTTTGGTTTGTTGGAAGTGTTTATGAACTTTTTGTTGAAGAATAGTGAAGTTTCATGGAGAAATGAAGATTTTGGAATTTTTGATGAAAATGGTGATTTTGTTAACTCAAAAGTTTTTGGTTGAAGAGAGTAACTTGATCATTAGGAGTGAAGAAATTAGGTTAAGTGGTGGGTAAGAAAGGATAGTTTGGAATTTTTGTAATAAATTAGTTTTTGATACTTTTTTTGATGACTTTTGGTGGTGAATGATGATGTGTTGGATAGTGATGAGGTGTTATGTGTATAGAAGAATCTAGATGCACAATTTGTGGTGAAGGAAATAAAATGGGAGTGTGCATCTTGGGTGAATTTATGAAGGTTAGTGTTTTTTTGAATTTTTAAAGTAATTTGAGTTTTGTGATATTTGAAAATAAAAAAAATAAAAAAAATGGTGTAAAGTTATGATTTTGGTGATTAGAAATTCAATAGAAATGAAAGGAATTTTAAGAAAATGTTTTTGGTGTTTGGCATATTTGAATGTTTTTTGAAAATGATTTTTCTAAGTTAAAAGTAAATTAAAAAAAAATTTAAGCGTTTCGACGTAGTGTAAAAAAATAAAAGCGTAAGAGAAATTACTAAGGATATTGGGTCCAAAGTAAAATCTCATCCTAAAATTACTAGTTGTTTGCTTTTAAGGCCCTCAATTTAGTCCAATAATTAATCCTAGTTTGTCACTAATTGATTTCGGTCCTCGATCACGGTCATGACATAAAGCGGAATAAATAAAAGTGTCATAGTGTCGGTGCATATTCTCATTTATATGTATTTACATTATTCCTACTTACATTCTAAAACATAATGAGCAAAGAAATAAAATGGCAAATAATTATAAAATGCATGATATGATATTAATACTAAATGAACTAAAATAAAGCAACTAAATAAATAATAAAAGAAAAAGAAAAAAACTGAGATAATAATACTAAATAAAAAACAGCAAGTAAATAAAGTAAATCATTTCTATTGGAATGTTTGGTGTGATGAAATTGAATTTTCTTGAGAAAGAAGAAACAAAATAAAAAAAGTAAATAAAAATATGCATAAATAATGAAAAATATGAAGTTAACTTGTAAAATAAGTAACTAAGGAAAAATACTCATGGCAATGCATTTGGTGTAAAAAAATATGTTTGTTGATTTTTTTGGTAAAAATTTTAGAATGAAAAAATTTTAGGTCAAAAAATGGAGTTTGACACTACATATATAAGGTAATTCTTATGAAGGAATGTAACCTCATCACCCATCTTCTAGAACACGCATTATAAAACTATAGCAAGTGGACTCTTTAGATTTAAGCATTATGACGAAGTAATGGTTTCATCATTATTTGCATCATGAGCTTACAAGAAACCTTCTACAATCAATCACATTTTAATGGTATTCATAATATCATCCATGTCAGTTTCCTCTAAGAAAACCCACTTTCATCATAGGGGTCTTACCCATTTACATGATATTAACCAATATCCATATATGATTTGGGTACATAGACTCTATATAAGATCACATGACATCTTTCCATTTCTTAGAATTTAGGCTATTTACGACCTTCTAGTAAGACATGACTCGTCTTCTATGAGCATCATATCACCTTGTTGAGTCATGACAAAATAAAGTTTCTGATCCTAGTGATATGACATATTAGACTCATCTAGATCTTGTGCTACTTGAACTGGTGATTTAACAACAACCCTTTGTTGAATTAGTTCATGTTCCATTCTTAGAGAAAACATGTATTTTGTGATACTTGACTTAATCCAAGTTCTACAACCCTTTCACTGGCTCATGTAGAGACGTAATCCTTCAAGAGGAATATTTCAATTTTAGCGACAAACAACTTTTATCAAAGAAGGTGGTGTAGAATTAGTATCCCCTAGTTTCTTAAGGATACCTCTGATGATCGGATTAGGCAAGTGTATCAAATTGTTCACCAAGTAGTAAAATGGTAAGTGGAGTATCCTATCCACATGGATTATCGTTTCGTTTAGACAATTCGCATTACTTATTTGAAACAAAATAATAAATAAAGAGATAGTGGTTTAGATTTTGCAATTTACTCTGTTTGCAACAGAGCAAAGTTTTTAATTGCAAAATGTTAGCGGTGGTTAGGATTCTTTGAATCCCCCTACTCATTTGTAGGAATTAATTAACATTCAAGTCAAATTCAATTATTCTAAGTAGACTATCTAAGTGATGAGTTCGCTTGGACATGATAACCTAATCAGTTTCTCAAGTTTCACTTGCTAGTTGCACAGTGATCCTTATGTGCGGAGTCTTACTCTCTCAGGGGTAATTGAAACATCAACCTAAATTAAAGTTCCTAAATTTCCAAAGTTATGGTTTCTAGTGTTCATAAAGGTTCTCTCATCTATGAATCTTATAAGTACATAACATACTCTCCTTCTACAAACAGGCAGCTCTATTAGCGTCTACCTTACCAATGTGTGCGAAGAATAAAGTTATTGTGCTGATTTAAGTCATGAAGTCACTTGGTTCCTTAATTACTAACTAATTACTACCTGATTTCAGAAGATGATCATCAATATTAGGTATGTCACCTCCCTAAGTACTTACTATCAAGGTACGCTCGCTTTCGGTTTGTTTCGCTAGTTAGACATATATAGATATCAAGATATGAATATCAATATTAGGCTCTATCACTACCTAAGTGCCTAAATCAGTGTTATGCTTCAGAGGAGACAAATCTTACGCACTACAGTAAAACTAAATAACGTACAGAAAATAACTGAATAAAAGATTTTAAATTAAATAATTATCCAACAAACATAACAGAGGTTAATCTTAGAACCCTAGCCTAAAGAGTTACTCATGGTAACTAAAAGCAAATTACAAAAGAAATAAAAACATACAGAGACTCCTCCCTTGAATAGTGCTTGCCTTCCTTTTGAAACGCTTCATTATGAATGAGAAATTATGAATGAGGAATGCAGTATTTATAGGTAGGATTTTCACTTGAACTTGGCTAAATTTGCGGGCATTTTGCACCAAAAAGTCACAAAATAGAGCCTTGGGCCATATGTCAGGGGGCCTTGTAAGTTTCTAGGTGCCTAGCACGCCACTCTGTGCGTTGGGTGCATGAGAGTGACATCTGGTGCTGAAAACTTTTGTTTCTTTGCCTTTTGTGTGTTTGCTTCTATGTAATATGTAAGATGTCTTGGAACTTGGGAACATAATTCCTCCCTCTATAACGTATTTTGAGGCCTCTTGAATCTTCATTCTTCATCTTCCCAAGTTTTGCAAAAATATTCTGATGTCTTGCTTTGTCGATATGCATGATCTCTTCGTGAATTTACAACATAAGAACATAAAATTTCTATGTTTTAGGAAGAACAGAATTACAGACTCAAATACAGAAAACATTACAAATTTTCCAAAATCATAAGCAATTGTTCTAATACTCCTCTCTCTTACTTGTAAAACCTACTGAAATTGACTTAAAACATGTCAAGAATAACGTAAGATGACATGTCATCAACCTCTATAAACATACATTTATTAGATACTCTTACATCAATATCTAATATGGTGTCTTTATGAGTACCTCAATTGGAACTTGTCGTGGGTAAAGAATAAATGTAATTTTAATAGTAATTGAATTATGATCGAACTATTTTAAATCGAGTCATGTCAACTATAAAGCGATATAAATAATCATTATACTCCTTAATCAAGTATTTGTCATCACGACCTACTGTTATGGTGTTTATGCTCTTTGAGAATTATTTCTTTTACTCCATTTTTGAAGTCTTTGAACCAATTCAAATATTTCTAACTCGTGTCAAACACTCATTCACATTTACTAATTTAATTAGTAATGTAAATGAAGTAAAAGAAATAAATATCTCTAGCAAATATGTATGGTGATTCATATACATCATATGTATATTGGTTCGAATAAATCAGAAGTTCTTTCATAGTGAAATAATTTTTAAAGATGATACTCACATCATTCAAATGATATAAAATCAAATGAGTCCAATAGTCTACATTCATGGAATTGTGAATCGCTCTTATTTGTACTAAACAATAATGCCAATGATATACAAAAGTTCAAATCTCATTTGAATTTTTTCACATACGTTGTAGATAAGCTTATCAAGATCATGGAACTCAAGTCCATTACTTGATTAGCACACTTGTATAGAAAATATTGTTTAGATAATTGGACAACAATTGTCTATTATTCAAACGCGTAGTCCTTCACTTGTCGATACAAGATTTGGGATTAATGCTTCTATTTTAAATGAAACTTAATGAAACTTATTTGGTTTCATACCAAGTTTAAATTTAACTCCAAGCATAAGCTCCCAGAGTCAACGAAACAACGTGTTCAATTCTAGAGTTAAGTCCAAGCATAACACTTATTTTTTAAATAATTTTTTATATTCAAGAACCTACAAAATATACCTTTTTGTATTTAAAAAATTTCCAAACCAAATAAAACTAGTTGTTGAAATTCAATCCCAACGTAAATTTCAGTTTACTTTTATTGACGTCACTAAAACACTTTTATAAAATCTTGTTCAGAAAATTTGTCGTTACGAGCAAATATCGAGATAAGCGGGGTCTCTTTGGATTCAATATTTTATTTTTGATAAAAACCCGCAGACTAACTGTTGTACAAGGATAATCAAAATCCTCTTTTATCAGAGATACTATGTGATACCTCAAATTTAAAATAAAAAAAAATTCCAAATCAAATAAAACTAGTTATGTTTTCCCACAATTTTTTTAATTAAGTTATACTGCAAAAAAATTAGTTATGTTTCCCACAATTTTTTGAATTAAGTTTTGTTTTAAAAAATAAATCACATATCCCATTGTTATTTTAGTTTTAACAATATTGACTAATTTTGGGAGGGGGAAGAAAGATGAAGAGGATAGAAAATTATTTGGATAGTAAAGCAGAAGTTAGGAGATATATATTCAAATTTTTAACACCTATATCGCATTTTTCCAAAACAATAATGTTAATTTTAGCATTCAAATGTCATGAAAACAAACCATATCAATTTGTATCATAATCCATCATTTCTTTCCAACCAAAACATTGTTTTAGTTGTATCCGTGTTAAACAACGTTACAATTTAAAAAGAAACAACTCATTACCCTTAATTTGTCACAAAAGTTGTTTGTTTATTTGGCAACACCAAGTGAAACAAAAAATAAACGATATTCAGTTTCAAGAGTTGGTATATGATACATACATACATATATATATATATATATATATATATTGAAGACCTTAATATCATTCACTCATCTCTATATACGTTGTGCAACAAAATATGTTTATCTTTAAAGTTTTTTGGGTTATTTATCTTCTGACCCTCCAACTTTTCTTGGCCAATTCTTATCGTGCAAAGAGCCTTGTGCCAGCTTTGTATGTTTTTGGTGATTCAAGTGTAGATGCTGGAAACAATAACAATTTGAATACAATTGCTAAGGTGAATACATTTCCGTATGGCATAGATTTCAATAATTGTTCTACAGGAAGGTTTAGCAATGGTAAAACCTTTGCAGATATTATTGGTAAGTTTTACTTAGGTTCACCTCTTATTCTTGCTTCATCTAACTCAACACAATAAAAAAACATTGAGTTCATTTTTTTGAGTTGACTGTATGAGAGGCAATCAAATCCTAGTAAAAAAAATAAGATGTCTCATCGATGATTCGGAAATTAGTCTCATAGCACACGCTCTAAGGGCCTATGTTGTCGGGATAACTGCAAATTGTCAATTGATGTCTCATTTAGCTCTTCAAATGTTAAAAGACCGAGATATTGGATATGTTGAAGCATGTGTTCAAACTTGTAATACATGTCTTTGCGTATTGTGAGTTGAGTTTCTCTGCTCGACTCTTCGATGAAAAGACATCACAGTTTAAATGTAAAAAATTTATTAATTAAAAACATAAATTAAAAAATCAATATTTCCTAAAAAAAGGATTAAAAGTATACTATTTAATATTCTAATTAGAATATCATTAGGCTATTATATATAGGATTTAAAGTTAATCAGAATCATAAATATTATATTTTTTGTGACAAAATTACTATTATTATATGATATATAACTTGAATGATTTTAAAATTTATGATCTTTTTATGAAATTATTTTTTGCAGCTCTTAAGTTGGGTTTACCAATGCCACCTCCATACCTGGGTGTCTCTACAACTGAGAGATATCAAATCGCCTCTGGTATCAACTATGCATCTGGCTCATGTGGAATCTTGAATACAACAAGAAATGTAAGAAATTTTTTTCACTGCCTTGTTGTTCAATTTAAAAAATTTGGTCACTAACCATTTAGATTTTTTTATGTCAAAGGGTGAATGCTTGTCATTGGACAAACAAATTGAGTATTTCACTTCAACTGTGACGAATGATCTTCCAAGAAACTTTCGAAGCAAGTTAAAATTGAGTCATTACTTATCTAAATCTATATTCCTTTTATCTATTGGTTCCAATGATTACATTCTCAACTATTTTAAACAAGAAATGGAAACCAACCAAAATGGAAATCCCGAAGAATTTGCAGATTATCTTCTTGAGCAATTAGGTTCAAAAATAAAGGTAAACTTATGTTTGATGACTTAACATTATGAAGAAGGAAAGTTTGACCATATATTAGTACATAACATTTTTGGCTTAAATAAAAAGATTTTCACTTTTACATCCCTTAAACATTTTTCCTTTATTGATCTCTAATTTCTATTACTCCCTTTTCTTTTTTGTTCATAATATTTTAATGGCAAAAATCACACACTTAAGTGTTGAAAAATGGAGAATTAGAGTTCGAACTTGTGTTGAAACATATCAAATATCCATGCAACTATTGTTTGGAATATAATTATGAGACGATTGATCTCATTATATATGACTCTAATATAATTAAAAATTATACTCATCATTTTTGCTACATAATTAAAGAGAAAAATAATTGATGTTGAAGTTTGGTGTCTCTAATATTTATAGATGAAATTTGAAACAAACTTCATTGTTTTACATTCTAATTTTTATGTCATGGATTCAACATTTCTATGATTTTAATTCTTTTCACCATTCTTTGTTTTCTAGAAAATTTATGATCTTGGTGGTCGAAAATTTGTGATCGGTAGCATTGGTCCAATTGGGTGTGCCCCAGCATTTATTAATAGAACATCAAGTTCAAAAAATTGCAATGAAGATATGAATCAAAAGGTTAAGCATTTCTCAAACAAACTCCCATGGAAGCTTCAAGAGTTGAAGACCGAACTCTCAGGTTCACTCTTCACTATTTCAGACAGTTTAAAAATGTTCATGAAGATAAAAAATTCCCCTGAACAATTTGGTGAGTTAATAATCAACTTTTTCAAAAGAAAAAAAAAATAGTCAAATGGTATTTCCTTATTTTTATTGTTTATTATTTAACATTTCATTTTAAATTTTCAGGATTTACAAATATTTGGGACTCGTGTGTTGGTGAAGACGCAAAACCATGTGAAAATCGGAAACAATACCTATTTTATGATTTTGGGCACAGCACTGAAGCCACAAATGAAATATGTGCAAATAATTGTTTTAGTGGAAGAGATGCATGCTTTCCTCTAAATATTGAACAATTAGTTCGTGCACATTGATGTTTTTTGACTTTGTTTTCAATGTTTGCTTATCCATAATTGGTTTAAGTGATTTTGTCCATTCATTTTATTTCGTTGGGACTCTTCTATATGTCTTTGTAATTTTCGTTTCCTCATAGCATTGTTTGTGCTTTGGGTTCTCTATTTATTAAAATTTATTTGCATTTTCAAAGATATCAAAGATATATATATACAAGATTTGGGAAACTCGAGTTCAAATTCTAGTAGAGTTATTCAAATCAAGCGGTTTAGAAAGGAAAGATAATTTCCTCCCCAATCATTATGGATTAATCTCATAGTCAATCCAAATGATCATAGATGTAGTAGTATACTCTAATGGACTCATTGAAGTCTAAAACCCTTTCTTTTTATTTTCTTCCAAAATCGAAATTAAAAAAGTACAAATTTGTATTTTCAATTTTTTTTTTCAATCAAGATTTTTAATCGATGCTTCATATGCTCATTTTGTGCCGTATTTTCAACAAGGTCTCTAACTTCCATTTCTGATTTAGTCTTCATGGTACCTCCAGTTGAGGCATCCAAGAACATCCTTGTTTATGCCTTTATCCCTTATGTGAAAATTTGCATTTAATTAAGTTCAAAAATAAATGCAAATTAGAATAGGATGTATTAAAAACAAAATTTAACAATAATAAAATAAAGTAAAAGAATCAAAGTATATATATATATATATATATATATATACAAACAAACAAAAAAATAAACTCATATCCTAATCAATGTCGCGGTTTCTTGTTGAAATGAATCAACAATTCTAAAAAACAGTGCCGATAACAAAATACTAGCAAGTCTACTAGTGGGTCGACAACTAGTAATATTTTAAAAATATTCCTTTCCTCAGGGATTGTCTAGTTTCCACTTCACTAATGTGATTATAATTAGGGTATTTGTAACAAAAGTTGCATAATCAAACAATTACAGAGAAGTTCTTCTTTCATGATGAAACCTAGCAAGGATTAGCTACTCATAGTTCCTAACCATATACAAATAGATATGAATAACAAAACATATGAAAAGGATCATTGGTTGATGACTCTTTGGCTTCAGAATGGCTTCGTTCGCTCCAATCCTTTGAAATCTCATTTTTGTCTTCGTCATCTCGTTTTTCCCTAAATTTTAGGGGATGTTGGCTCGTGATGCAAGACCAAATATCACGATGTTAGATAGACAGTGAGCTTCTCTATGACTCGTCATTCCATATATGCAATGCATGACTCAAAGCCCATGATGCAAGATTGGCAGTAGCAAAATCCTTTGTTTCTTCAGACCTTTCTCTATTTCTTCTCACCAAATCATCCATAATGACTATGCCCCAAGCAACATCAGTGATAATTGTAAGAAAGACAACACGGCGGCACAGTTGTCTGCTTCTGGTGGATTTCAGTGGTTTTAAGGCTTTTTCCCTTCTTTTGCTTTTTTTTATGAGTTTTGAACGATTTCTGTCTAAAACAACTAGTAGCTTGAATGAGAAAACATTGCTATCATATGAGGCTTTGACAGATTATTATGCCAAAAGGAAAAGTAAACACAGGATAACTCTTGCATTGTATGCTACCTTTCCTAAACCATTTGTCTCTTTATAACCAAGAATGAAGAAAATGGATCCAAGTGGCAACTTTTTTGCTTATGAACAATACGGGGAACCCAAAAAGAGGATGAGAAAAGTTATTCGGTATAAACTCAGAGTGAATCTTAGAGTTCTCTCATGGCATCGATGTCTTGCTGTAGAATATAGAGAGCAATTTCACACCTTTCCAATTGATAATTCTATTATGGGTGTTGCACTTAACTTGTATCCTACTTCCTTACTTTTTGGAGTCATACAAGCCTTTGTTGGAAGGGGGCTTGTTCATTGTGAAGTAGCAGATTCTTGCGACATTTGCAAATACATGACATTTTTTTAATCATATATTCACTGCACCTTGGGAGGATCGTGAGGCGGGTGTGTGTTCGTGAGGCACGTCTTCCAGCAGACTATTTCAGTCCGAATTACATTATGGATTGGTTTAATGGTAGTCTTGGCATTGCTTTTTCCATCACGATGATGAGGATTAATGGTTTAACACACATTGAGGTATTTGAATTCCTTGTTGATGTACATATACATGCTTTGCTGGAATTGTTAGAAGAATTTGCTATGGTGCCTTATTTTGATCAACTTGGTCTTGAATGGTTGTTCAATGTTGTTGACATTTGAGCTGGTCCTTATATTAATGCTTTACTTGAGCTATATAATCTTTTAGAACTTTCCATTGATGAAATTGAATCCATTGTTGATGTTAATATACATGATCTTCTGGAACTGTCAAAGGGATTTCCTTGGATGCCTTCTATTAATCAACTTGTTATTGAGTGGTTGTTTAACGTTAATGACATAGTTAGTGCTATTTTACACAAGTTTTATATAATTTTTGGTGATGGGAAACACTTTTATATATTCCATGAAGTTTATGCTGCACCATGCTTTATAGTTAGTTACCTTGACTTTTGGTGCATGGAGGTTTTTATGGTTTCTGTTTTGGCATTACCTCTATATGGTTCGGATTAGTAGATATGGGACACATGCTTGTTAAAATGCTTAGAGAATGTGAAGCGGTCATTTGGGGTGTAGTTATTTTGGAATGCAATAGTGTCAAGCAATTGGAGGAATCAATTGCTAAGAATTTTATTGAGCTGGAGCAAACAAGGTTATCAACCAACTTATTCACTATACTTTTGGCAATTCTCCATATTGGTACATGGGATTCGGGTGGATGTTCTCTTGTTTATAAGAAGGTCCACTTGACTTGGAGTCAAAGGAAGACACTAATGTCCCTAAACAACATTGTGGCGACTTTCAACCTTGAAGACAATGTTGATTTTTAACGAGGATGGTAATGTAACGAGTCAAAGAGCTTAAAAAGGCAATATAGAAATTATGAATGTTAAAAATTCCATGACACTAATCGATTCTTTTTTTTTTAAGAACTAATTGATTCTTCTGGAAAGTAAGAATAACCAATTGAGAATTACACTCTAGCAAAAGGCGATGTCAACTTTTCTTTTAGTCCTTTCACTTAATTTATTGTATCAACTTTCTTTTATTAGTATAATTTTTTTTTTGAAGAAGTTAAATTAGCCCACCAAAATTGACACCGGTGAGAATCGAACCTGAGACCTTGAGGATAAATTATTAGTATAATATTAATATTATTATAGTGATGAGATATCCTTAATTGTGGTGTGGTTTCATTGGAGTTCAAAGTCCGTACAATAGGGTTGCACATTTTGATATTTGCTTAAAAAAAAGGGTATACGAAAACATTCAACAATGGGAAAATGAATAAAATTTCTACAAAATTACATGAAAGGTATAAAAGGGAAAATGACTAATTAAGAAATGGATTTGAGGAGATAAAACAAAGGGAAATGGTAAAATTTTAGAATACAGGAAAAAAAAAAATCACGAAGTAGGATAAAAGTAGAAAGTTAAGTGAAAATTGTTTTCTAGGTTAACTAATATGCGTTGACTGTCGGTTCATTCACCAAAATTTATACTAAATTGGTGTTCGCAAACACCCATATTGTATTGGGGTCCATTCATGGTCGGTTCATTCACCAAATTTTATACTTGATTGGTGTTCGCAAACACCCATATTGTTATAGGTGTCCATTCACAGTTGGTTCATTCACCAAATTTTATACTAGATTGGTGTTCGCAAACTCCCGTACTCTTATTCGTATCCATTTGTTAGAATTGATTAAGGTTAAATTCACTGTGCTGATTTTATTAGTTTTATTAGTTGTTAGGGTAGATTTACATGATTTGACTGAGTAAGGTTTTATGTTCCCTCAATTTTTGAGTTTTTTTTAATAATATATATGAGCCATTGACAAAGAATTAGAACGGAATGAAACTTAGTTGAGACATCTTCTATTCTCTTTTGGTGTCAATTTGCTCTTAATTTAGAATAAAAAAAAAATATTTCTCACTATTTTTATTTATTTTTTCTTTGTATGTACAATTTGCCATCTCAACTAGATTGTCCCCTGTGGCTTTATAAAAAAAATGTTGAAAATTGACTCAAAATTTGGATGTTGAAATTCTGAAAAAATCGTAGTACGATTGTCATACCCCAATTTTTGACCTAACATGTCACTAATACGTGTCGTTCGACCCTACGTTCATACGCCGTCTGATCCTGATCGATCCCTGATTTTCAGCGAAAAATTCGGCAGAGAGGTATTTTAAAATACCTCATGTTTGATTCCGAGTCGGGCCCTCTTCTCTCTGTATTTTCATTTTTCATCGCGTTTTAATTTCCATCTTTTATTTAAATTTTAATCAATTTTAATTTTGTATATAAAAATATTTACTTTTTTTAATTAATTAAACTTTCAACACTTCTTTAATTTTTATTATTTAGTCTTTTTTTATTTTTAGAGTGTCCATATCCAATTAGTCTATCGCAGAAACTGTTCGTCCAAATCCGAAACCAGATGTCGTTCCAATCCTTTTCAAGTGTCTCAGCCTCATCCACAACATGAACCCAGGAACAAACTCTCCCATCTCAATCCAAAACGATAAAGAGGCACCTGCACACAGAAAAAAAAAGGAGAAAAATCCAGGATCGTGCACGAACACACAAGGGACCGAAATTGCACAATAAAACCTGCAAACACAACGTAACCAGCATAGTCTCAAACACACACATACACGGACGGAAACGCACGCCAAC